>ENA-OSEO01000098-OSEO01000098.1-sediment-metagenome-genome-assembly--contig:-NODE-98-length-230039-cov-10.293383_pt1 | contig 230039 bp, 221 predicted proteins | sample MGYA00237883_ERZ534232 | MGnify/ENA metagenome assembly ERZ534232
TGGGCGGAGCGGTTCTGGATGAAATGGTATTTCTGGGCTACACACTCCCGATTGGAGCCGGTGAAAAAAGCAGCCAAGACCCTGAAAGAACATCTCTATGGGATCTTGAATTACGTTCAGCACCGGATCACCAACGCCTCGGTAGAAGGAATTAACTCCAAGATCGAAACCATGTGGAAGTCGGCTTGCGGCTTCCGGAATAAAAAGCGCTTTCGGATAGCCATCCTGTTTCATCTTGGAGGCCTTGATGTGTTACCGTCCACCCACTGAAAACCCGGAAGGACCTTGTTCCGGCGCGTAGCGCCGGGCCAAGGTACTCGACGCAGTCAGCGCCGCGCATTCCCGGCGGCGCAGCCGCCGGGAACGGGCTGCTCAGGGGCGCGCGGTTTTTTGCGAGTCCCTTGCAGCAGCAGGTTGGCTACATCAGCTCCATTGCAGGATCTGCTCGATTTTTTCGCGAATCTGCATAAAACGGCTGTCAGATGAATGCCCCCAACCTTCTGACCATTGTCCTATGTCGCTGAGTTGACCAGATTCTGTTCTTTCTTGGATCAGGCCGACCTTGATCATTACATCCATTGCCGTTTCCTCTTTGCCTACCTTTAGGCCTCCGCCTGTCAGGAAAAGCGTGAACCACCAGTTGATGTTCCTACCTTCAAATAAGTTGCTCAAGAAGTTAAGGGCTTCGACAGGTTCGAACTCTTGATTGCCTAAGAGATGGAAAACTTTTGGATTGCTAACTTTAAACGCTGCCATGGCAACTGATCCCACCGCAAGGCACCACCTCAACCGTCCTCGATTCTCTTCCGATGTCTCAAAGACGTGCCCAAGAATTCGAAACGTTTCTTGGATTTGGCGAGGAGTCATCATCAAAGCACCCACCAGTTCGGTAATGTTTTCCACTCCATAAGAGTCGAGTTTCATGAAACAATTTCGTAGACCATCACGTTGGAGGTAGTATTCGACGTACGTTGTGGCCAGATTCTTGTAACCAGTTTTCGAGATTGGCGGGAGTGAGACTTCTCGATGGACGAATTTCCGATAGTACTCTTCGAAATCCAAATCGGGACCAAATGCCGTTTTCGCTGAGTTTTCCAACTGTTGTCTATCAGAAGCAAGGATGAAGACGGCCCCTTGGATATCGAAAATGTGTTTAATCGTCTCAAGGTAAGCGATGGCGTAGTCTGGTCGACATCTGTCTAGCTCATCGACGAGAAAAAGCACTCTTGGCTCAGAGGATGTGACAAAGTTTTGAATTGCCGTCTTCAAATTGGCCATTGCCTCCTTCCTGCTTTGGTACACTGAAAACGGCTCCTTAGGCATTTGCGCAGCACCACCCCTTTTGTCCCTCTTTTTCTCTGCAAGAGCACCGGCGGAAAAGGCATCTATTCCAGTCACCTTCTGGACTATCTGTCCGCCAATCGCGGTCGCAAACCAGCCTATATCCTTAGCAGCATTGACAATCAAGTCGGTAGACTCGCCGCGTTCTCGCATGCGATATACCAGTCCAGAAATGATGGCGAAAAGTGGATCGCCATAGTAGTCACTCTCCCAAGCATTCAGCAATATCACCAGTGGCGAGTTTGGGACTTCCTTACGACTTTCAAGATCGGTTTTCCACATTTGAAAAAAGGTCGTCTTTCCTGATCCAAACTTAGAACTCAGGGCAATAACCAGACTGCCATCTACAAACTGATGCTCAATTTCAATGAATTTCTGAAACCGTGCTGAGAAAGGTTGCAGGTCGAGCAAGTCGTTTTCAAATTTAGTGATGTTCATGTTTCTCCTAAGCCAACATTCCAGTTCAGCAGTTCATCTGCTGAAACTGGGTGGTTGGACGATTCTGTTGAAAAAAGGATTAACGTTTTCTTTCCAAAGAACGAAAGCCAGGGCCAGCGATCCATTTCATTAAAGGAGAGACAAGGGCAGACCCCATGCTTTTAATTCCTGTTGCACAGTTTTTGTTTTGTCTTTTAAAAGGGTTATCCCCTTGGCACTCAGCTAAGAGGCTTCCAGCTAACTTTGTATTTGCATTCACCTGTTTCCAGTGCTATAAATAAGAATTTATATAGGGTAAAAAATGACTTTATTTACAATAGGTTACGAAGGTCTCGACGAGAGACAATTTGCCGCGTATCTTGCCCACCATGGCATTGATGTGGTGGCTGACATTCGCAAACTACCGCTTAGTCGAAAAAAAGGTTTCTCAAAAACTGCCTTACAAGAAATGCTTGCAAATAAAGACATCGAGTATTTAAACTTCCAGGGATTAGGAGCACCCAAGGAAATCCGTGATGAATTATACAAATCCGGCAATTACCGTCGGTTTTTTCTAAAATATCAAAGTAATATCTCCGATAAAAAAGATCTCCTTGAAGCTATCTACCTACTCGTAAGTAACGGGAAAAATGTTACTTTGCTCTGCTTTGAACGTGATCCACAGAAATGTCACAGAAAAGTGGTAGCAGAGGAAATCAAAAAACTCGACGGAAATGGTTTGGAAGTTAAACATATTGTTCCACTTTAAGTGAACAAATGTATTTGGCGGTACGGGCTCTTGAGTGGCCAAAAAAAACCTAAGACGCAAAACGTCTGTGGGTGGCTGACCATATTACCTAATATGATATAGGTATCACGGGTCGCACCAAATATTTCTTCCATTATTTTTGCTTCAATTTTCCCTTGCCAATCAGGTCCCTTTATCACTTTTCGGTATAATTGCCCTAGTTCCCAATCAAGAATGCTCATTTTGTGTCCCTTACAATTAGAGTCCTTACACACAAACTCGATCATAATTCTTATTGGTAAGATATAAAGGCCTTTCTTTTTTTCGAACATATCCAACTGACTGATCACACTATCTTTCTTGCTAACAGCTTCTTTTATTTCCTCATCACCCCTCATTTGGATGATCACTCTTTTAACCTCTTTTGGCTGGATTATTCCCAGCGACGTGCCGCAATTTATCTGAGCGGCACGTAGCGACTCGACAGAAGAAAAAACTGTATTTTCATTGATAAGCCATGAGAAACGTTTCTCCCATGTCTTGCCAGCAGGTATAACTTTCTTTAATTCAATTGATTCCGGATCGATATTGTAACTTTCAGGTCGTGGATCTGCTGATGTCTTACGGATATTAGCCCGAATCCATTGATATTTTTTGAATTGTTGAGATCCTTCCAAATAACGAAATCTAATAGGGTAAAGCCTCACTAATTTTTTTGTATCAGCGCTAATTCCAGCCGTGCATACTGTCTCAGTATATTTTGAGCTAATCTCGGGATAGGTTTTTACTACAATAAGGATTTCACTCTTCTCCATATCAAATTCACCCTATTAACAATATACCATTATCTAATCAATTAGTTATATGGTTTGCTCTAATCACGTAACATTGACTTTTTCGACAGGTTCAACGCGTTTCTCACCGCCTGGTGTGAAGCGCAGCGGAACATCAATCCGGTGGAGAAAAATGTTAGCCATCAATATTGATTTGGCACCTATAGGGTCATTGATTCCAGATACTATCCTTATCGGAAATCGCATTAGATAAAAGCTCAATCAATTCACAAAGGCGACCATAAGGATCATTTGGATCGGCTTTCTTTGGGAACCTAATTACACGTATACCGGTCCTGGTTAAATCAGAATCAAACAAAGCGTAGGACATACTCTGATATTTCGTAGGCGTGCTCTCCTTGGGTAAAAATGCATAATGCCATCTCTTTGCAATTGGTTTAGAACTTCGTAGAATTCGACGTAGGTTGGGATCAGTCATGGAGTGGCCAATAAACAAGCAAGTCGATCCAGTGAACTCGCGAAATTGGGCCAAATTCGCCCAGTTGTCAGATTGAGCGTATTCACCATGATAATCGCTTTCGGCAATTACAGTCTTGGATAAGGGGCCTCCCGGAAAGGGGAGATAACCGTGAGGATGATATATTGCTAATTTTTCAGCCTTCTCCGGAAAGGCTGGGTCCCAAAATGCCCTGCATGAAATGCTATTCCGTCTTAGATGAATTTCAAAAGAATTGTCGTAATTGTAGTTTAATACTGATTTCACGCAATTGTTTTTTGAGCATAAATTTGCCAAACTATCCAGCAGTTGGGATTTAATATCGTGCACTGTCAAATCGGTATGGTTTAGGTATAGTGCGTGATAAAGGAGATATCGCCAGTCTTGTTCTCGAATACAAGTTTTGATTTGCTGTGCGACAATTAAAGGGTCACCTGCTGAAAATGACCTGGAAAATTCCACATATTTGGGATCATGCGCCCCCATTTCATTAACAAGAGCCCATATTGGGTCGTTCTCATCTTCGACAAAAGCTATCGACATGTTCCTTGGTGGATTTACATATGATCCAGTACCACTGTCTATCCGCATCTCCCAATGCCGAAAGAAGGTCAGTGATAGACGTTTTAGCAACTCACTCCAAATTGGCAGCCCAACACTACTAGACGCGCCAGAGCCCAAAGCAAGTACGAAATCGCCTTCTTGAATGCTTCTAACCAACGACAGGAAATTCTGCGCTCCGCGTCTACCTAAATCAGCAAGAGAAGGCGGAGGAAATATGTTTTTTGTTGTTTTCATCGACACATTACAATATCAGCAAAATTTCTTGCTGCCCTCTTATGAGAAACCTCAAATAATCAGCGGTATCTAAAGATTTTTACAATTATGGCTAACACCAGCTTCACGCGCGGCGGCTTTTTGCCGTCGCCGTGGAAGCATATGTTAGCCGTTTCTTCCATTGGGCCACGACATCGAACTCGATGAGTTCCTTCTTTGAATTCCGTTTTCTAATGGGCCGACATTCGATACGCGAGAACCCAAGCTCAGATAGCATCTCGGCGTAAAGGCGTTCAGTCGAAACAAGCGTTCCATAGAAGGTGGAATTGCCGACAATGTAATGTAGCTCAGCACCGGAAGCTAGGAGTTCGGGCAATTCACAAAAATGCGCCCACATGTCATCGAAGTACTTAGCCACATACTTGGCCAGCAAGGCCCCGTTCTTGTTATCAGCATGGGCGATAGTCCGGATAGCATCATTCAGATGCGGGTTATCAAATTGCCTCTCCGAACGTTCCCAATCATTGAGCCGGCTTGTTGCTATTCCCCAAGTTCCACCGATAGCCGTCCAATCAAGCTCACCCGCATCTCTGCCGTTATCGAGAAATCCCAGCCAGTACATGTAAGGGCGCAACTCACGGATGTATGACATCCTGTTTGCGTAGGGCGGCGATGTAATTACCAAGTCGAATGGTGCAGCAAGCACTTTCCTGAGTGCACGCGAGTCCCCAAGGGCAACTGATGCTGATCCTGAAGGGTTATCAGAAGCTCCACCAAGTACGAACCGAACATCCGCCTTGAATGACGCGCTCCTATCAAGAGGGAAGAGAAGGGATTGCTGTTGCTCGCTCTTGAACGACATCGACTGATGGTTGAAGGCAGCATTTGACTGCTCAATAAGTGTACGGCAGAATGCTACGAGTAGCAGGTTACGAACCTCAGTGTTGTCCAGTGCAGCCTGTTCAATCGCTGCGCGAAGAAGGCGGAGGTACTCCAGTGCCTCCGAGCACCACCAGCGTTCAATATTGAATATGGGCGGAGCCGGTACCGGTTCGATGGCACGCTTCGCTACCAAGTCAACAGCGTGTTTACAAGCGTCTTCAGTCGCCTCGATAATCGCCCGTGAGTAGTGGGCGGTCTTAGCCTGTGTAAGCCAGACCAAGAACGGATTAATGTCCGTTGTAACGCCTTCATGGCCGTGATACCCTGCACAAAGCGCTGTTGTCCCCGTCCCGCAGAACGGGTCCAGTATCCGTTGCGCGTTAGCATGGCCGACCACAAGTTCTTCGACGATTTTTAGAGAGTAAGCCGGTGTGAGCCTAAGCCAACCATGTCGGCCGGTCTTGGCGTTGAACTTGTATGTGTACTCGGCCCGCTGCCGAAGATGTTCCCTCACTGGTAACGATATCATTATTGACCCTCGGGGATTAGCAGCGCCTTCAGAACCAGCTCTATTTCTTTGCGCAGCACGTTGCAATTCCGTGTGAAGAAGCCAGCCAAGTCATAGCCGACAACATCTCGCATGAAATCATAGGTGGATATCAGCGGGTTCTTTGCACCCACTATTCCAGTGATTACCGCCCATTTCTCGCCTCTGTAGCGGTAGAGAATGTCGCTATCAATTTGCGTTGAGAGTATTGCGGCGCATGGTAGGTACGCTTTGGTATATGCCGTCGCCGCATTAGCAATATCGGCATTTTGGCGTTTTGAGTCCTTGCTTTTGTACCCCTGTCGAACTTCAAATACCGTACCATCCAGCGTGTTGAACACCTTAGGGTCTACACCGACTTCATCTGCAGATTTCCTCATCCATTCATGAAACTGATCCCGCTTGATTTTGTTCGAGATTCGATCAAGCGGCACCCGGCCGTCAAGGTAGAGGGTGCGCTTCTTACCCGTTGGCAGCAATATCTCATAAGACCACGTCACGTCCTCATCCGAGAGACCCAGCGCATCACGCAGGATAGTTCTAAAAAGTTTTTCGCATCCGATCCCGATTTGCCGATAGACACTTGTCATGCCACCAGCCGCCTTGTGAGCAGCATACATCATCGGGTGGTCCAACCCGAACCAGTTGTAGAACGGATCTGCCTGATACAGCGTCTGGAATTGCTCAAGGGTTAGGCCACTACCCTTGTTGCCTTGGCCGAACTTGGGCTTGTATTTTGCGCAAACCCGAATCGGATCGAGCACAAGGTTAAGGTAGAGCTCGTCATTCTGTTTCAAGTGATATCTCCTATAATGATTTCATCAGTGCACAATCCGTCGACTGGTTGCGTAACGGCAAATGGCGGCGCTCACCGCCGGTTGGGATTGACCGTAGCAAGCGAAGCTTGCGGAGGGCAAGCACAATCGGCGGTGGAGCGGCATGGTTGCGCGGCGCGGAGCGCCGGGCAAGCAGGCCGCGGAACGAAGTGAGCGCCGCCATTGCGCGGACGCGCAGCGTCCGCGCAACGATTTGCTCACCAGATCGGGCCGCTTTTTGGCCCGAATCTGGTGAAGCAAAAGGTTGGGTTAAATTATGCCTTTTCTATCAATTTCAAAATGATCAACTACTAGGCCGATATAAGCCTTTAAATTTGCTTCAATGGCGTCTGGAGATTGCAGGTCCTTTGAGAGAGCAAGTGAATGAAATTGTTTTGCAGTGTCAAAAAGAGATTTAAGCACCTCAGGTTTAGAAAAATAGGAAGCCAAACCCTCCGCTGGATATGCTGACAGTTCTTTTTCGATTTCTTTTTGAAGAATATTCTGTGCAAACAGCTTTCCTGCCGTAGCCTGCTCTGCAAGAGCTACAGCAGTTTTTAATATCTCATTCGCTCGTTGCCTGCCAGATTCACCATACCTGAATCCGTCAACTAATCTTGTTTTTCTTTCATCAGAAGTCAGCGATGAAAACAAACGACCTTTATAATCAATACAGAGCATCAAATAGGATAAAGAAAAATACAATACACGAAGTGGCGCTTCAGCTTTCTTTGAAGACAGCAGATAATCTTCAATTGAATCGTGGATAATATTAAGATATATATTCGCGCCATTGTAGTTAAGATTGTTCACCAAATTTATCTTGCATTTATCGTAAACAGATAGCCATTTTACGGCAGAATTCGAATATAAAGGAGTGTCTAATATTTTATTGACTTCCTCTTCAGATAATTTGCCGTGTGCATTCGTGTAGTTTGTAGTTAACCTATTCAAAAAATTACCGTCAAGTATTGTAACGCCATGCATTTCTCCAAAATCGCGAGTTGCAGGCCTTTTGTCGGTGGTAGCGACAATGCAGCGAGTTAGGCCTAGTATTTCCTGTAATCCCTTAGACCAGAAAATCCTTTCTATAGCCTGTGGAGTTCTTTTATTCTTTATGTCTACATTAATAATATCTCTTGTAAGAGTTGTTTCCTTGTGATAAAGCCAGAGATCAATATCCGTAATTTCAAAATCTTGAAATCTAAACTTCACTCCTCTGGATACAAAAAAACCTAATGAAAGAAAATAATGCCTGAGAGCCTCTTCAGCAAAGGCTCCCTTGTTTGCTTTTTTTGATGCACTCATTTTATCTCTCCAGTTCTTAAGTCGTTGAGCAGTGTCGCAATTCCTTTTTTTAGAGGAGCTGACTGTCTTTTTCTTTTAACAATGCGGTTCGGCTCAGGACCCACATACTTCGTTGCTGATACTGAGGGAAATTGAGCCATGGCACTTGTACTTGCTTCTCCCTCTGAAATTACTTTATAGGCAAGTTCACCAATATCTTTTTTCAATAGTTTCATTGAGAACATACCGCCGCGTTCTGGTTTGACCCGGATAACACCTTTTAATTCGAGTATTTTATAATCTTGGCCAATTGCTGTTGCAGGCCCAACCCAATACCCCTGTATCAGTTTCCTCATCAAAGCTTCGATCATTCTTATTCTGCCACGACTATAAGCGCTTTTTGTCATCCCAAAAGTCAAAGAAGTCAGGAATGCTTTAGCTAAGTCGAAAGCATCATCCACTATTGGGTTAGAAAACTTTTTAAAAGCTGACGGGCGAGTGACATACATATAGGTACCGATTTCGTTGCCAATAGTATTAATATCTATAAATGCAATTGATATCATTTTGTCTATTATTTCTTGACTTGTCACCGCCAATGCTTCCTCCAAACTAATGCAGCCTTTACTGTCAAGAATAGAAAGTAAGTCCCTAATTTTTGATTCTTCAGCGGAGGACAAGGAGGCTAAAACGCCATTTATTTTCTTGATATTATCTCGCCTAAATAGATTTCCATTGAAAAGTATTTTATCACTTCCAATTGACTCTGAATCAACGAATCCAATGTCATTGAATTGACAAATCATATCATTCATCTCTGAAGTCGGAATTTTTAAGGAATCTGATATCTGCTCGTTTATAGTCTTTTCTGACAAAGGACATTCGGAAACTAACTCTGCTATTTCTATAGAGGCTTTTTCCGCGCCAGTGGGATTTGCTTCTTCATAAATTCTTGCCGCATGTGATAATGTATCAGCTGTTGAAAGACCTAATACCGTTATTTCATTCGACGCTATATCTATTAACCTTTGCCTCTTTAATTCATTCAGGATGACAGGAAGTTCGAGTCGGATGGATATCCCTGCAGCACTCGCCAAAGCATTTAACCTTTTTTTTGAAAGTACGGTCTGCTCCGAAGCGGCCACACCATTAAGAAGCATACCGCACTTTCCAGCAAAGGTTAACTGTTCGTATTCAGACGAGCTAATTGCGACTGAATTTAATTTATTAGTGTGGTGAATTATCCAAGCACCTTTTAGCTTTGTTTCCATATTGTATTCCTAATTTGTAAAATGCACACTAATAACGAATTGCTCACCGGAGAGGGCCGCTTTTTGGCCCGAATCCGGTGAAGCAAAAGGTTAACTGACCTTTTTAGCTAAAGGGTAAGTCTCATAAGCTTTTATCGCATCCTGATTCGTTGAGAAAAGGTGCCAGTTTGAGAGATAATATCCGGTGTTTTTTATCTCTCCATTATTAAAATCCCTTTCCCTAACAAAACCTAAAAAATGAATTCGCTCCTGAATATACTTTGCAGCACGGAGAGGATTATCAGACTCAAACAATCCTTTTATCGGTGATAGGTTGCCTGGTTGACTTTCCCAATAATGAATCAGCCACGAATATTCAGCAGGAATTCCGCTTGCACCATATGCCATTTGTCGATAGTCCAAAACATCACCACCTTCATCAAGGTAGCCTCTCATATCTGTGAGGATTAACCTCAAAGATGAATCTAAAACTGGAAATTTAGTTGGCTTTCCCCCAGAAAAGACCTTTTCCCCTATTTTCTGTTCAGCCGTAATCATTTCACCTTCTTCGCTTCTGCCGGGATCTTTGGGAGTTGGCCGTATCAGTTGCTCATATATGAGTCCAACTTTTCTTATTGCACGCTTGGCAGCGTTCGAAGTTCGAATGCTTACAAGCTCTATAAGCCATTCTGGATTTGTGTTTAATCGGAATTCGACTGTGGAATCACCAACACCTGCATTATATTCATATTCAGCTGTTATACCTGCATGGTGCAATTCCTGGGCAAAACGCACTTCAAACATCAGTGGCATATTTTCAGCTTTTATTCCGCCTGCATTCTCAAGTCGAGAAAGTACGGGCTTTGCCCAACTTACAGAGGACAAATCAGATATCGCTTTTTCAGTGCGGTGAACTTCCGCAGTTCTTAAACAATCTGACCACATATTGTCCTCACAGTTAACAAGTTATTGAAGGGACGGATTCGTCCTGCCAATACTAAAAAAATGAGCGTTGTCGGTAAAAGCAATGAGCATGCCAAAGCCTCGCTGTTGGCATAGAAAAATCAAAAATCCAGCGGACTTTTCGCTTCTTTTACGGTTTTGCGCGGGACACAGTGGGTATAAATCATCGTCGTTCTTATATCAGCATGACCCAGCATTGTTTGAATCGTTCGAATATCATAATTCGCCTGCAATAAATGCGTAGCGAAACTGTGACGAAAAGTATGTTAGGTAACACGCTTTGTAATCTTAGCACGCCGTACCGCATTTTTCAGTGCAGTTTGAACTTGCGATTCGTGAAGATGATAACGCCTGAGCTCCTTTGTGCCTGGAATCGGTGTAAGGTTTTTTTGGGGGAAAAACCATTGCCAGATGAATTCCCTGGCAGCGGCCGGATACTTCTTTTCGAGTGAGTCTTTCAGGAAGACGCCTGAGTAGCCGTCCGCAAGGTCCTTCTCGTGCAGTGCACTCACTGCCTCTAATTGGTCCTTTAAGGCCGGCATGATTCTCTGCGGAAGGGGAACGGACCGGTCCTTGTCGCCTTTGCCATGCACCGTAAGGATTCTTTCCTCGAAATTGAAGTTTTGCACTCGCAGGCTGATGCATTCAAAAAGACGGAGGCCACATCCATATAGCAAATTTACTACGATATCGATGGGATATTCGAGGTATTTCAAAATCGCGTCGATTTCATGGCGAGAAAGTACAACCGGGATATATTTCGATTTCTTGGCGCGGGGTACGTCGCGGTGATCTCCAAAGTCTTTCTTGAGGACATGTCGGTATAGAAACAATAATGCATTGAAAGCTTGATTCTGGGTTGACGAGGCAACCCGACATTGAACGGCAAGATAGGTAAGATAGTTTTTTACATCGATCGACGAAAGTTCATTCGGTTGTTTATTGCGTAAAAAATGCTGATATTTCCGGGCCCAATCCGCATAAGTTTTCAGCGTTTTTCGAGAATAGTGCCTGATTTTGATCTCTGCGGCAAGCGTGTCGATGGCCTGGTCCCAGGCCGGTGACTCGGATTTCTTCAGACAGTGCCATTCGTTATAACTCTTTCCCTTTTTTACGCGAAATGAAGGGAGAGATTCTGCATCGACTGCCTCATGATGAGATGAGATTCGGGAATTTGCGGCCTGTGAGCATTGCCGGGAAGTTTGCTTTTTCGACTTGAGCTTTTCGATGAATAAACGAATTTGCTCGGATTTGGCAGCGGGCGGTGGGTATTTTTTGCAGAAATCAAAAAAATACTGTAACCATTTCCGGTAATGAGCATGGAAAGGCTCAGGGACTGCGCTTTGTAATAAAGCTTTATTGAATCGAGTGATCTCGTTCTGTGGAATGGGAAGCATGATGGCCTCGAGTCATTCCTGGTGTGTCATACCTTCCGCCTCTGTTTCGATACTCGCATGCTGGAGACTGATGTAAACATCCGGGTGGTACAGGAACTCATGGGGCATGCGGGTGTCAAGACCACTGGGGTCTACAGACACGTGATGAAGACGAACATCCAAGGCGTCCTCAGCTCCCTGGAAGGACTGATGGAAGTCGGGAAGGAAGGGTCAGGAGGACTCAGAGTGTAGCGGATCGGCGCATTTTGTCGTGATGATACGGATAAAAAACACTTTGGTCAAGGTATTATTGAGTAGCCTTCATGGGACGGGGATGAATAAGAATCGCTCTACGATGAACGCTTTGCCCGCCCATCCGGTTTCTTCCGGCCTTATGTGCGAAACGTCATCCACCGGTTTCTCGACTGGGGCATCCTTCAGAACGGCCTTGCTGGGTGTTTGTGCCTGGCCACCGGCGGATGGCCTGCTGCGCTGCCTGTCGCAGTGAATCGGGAGCTATGGCCTCGCGGGCGCAATCGTTCAGCCCCCGCCGAGGATGGGTGGTGGGCGCCATAATTCGGGGGACACCATACTTAATTCAGGAGGCACGCGGCCGCCTATGCTTCTCGAACTGGGACCCCGATTGAGATCCAGAGCAAGTTGATCCTGCGGCATGCGAATCTATCCACCACACAGATCTCCCTGGGGAGGATCATAGATATAGAAGCCGTGAGGTGGATCGACAACCTTCACGGATAGAGGGGGCTCGGGGAGGCAGCGGAAGGGCCTTTTGCTTCCTTTCCAACGGCAGGGGAGCGGAGGTTCTTCGCTTATCGAAATATGGCACTTCGGGGTGGGAGGGGATCGCCGGTCTTCCAGGACAATCATTGACAGCGGTGTTCACGCTTTGGAGCGCTGGCCCCGATAGTATGGAACTTATGGTTCGAATCTCCGGATTTTCCAACAGTTCGGGTCACGGTGCAAATGCATAACTGCCATGATGGCAATGAGATCTGGTTTGATTCGAAACAAAATGCCGAAGGGGAAGGTCTTTGTAGTGCACCGTCGGACATCCCCTTCGACGAAGGTGTAGAGTTCGGGATTTAACTGAATCCGGTTGAGGGCGTCTTGGACTGCTGTGACAAAACGCTTTCCGAGGCCTTTTTGCTGCGACTCGTACCACACCGCGGCGTCAACCATCTCTGAGTCAGCTTCAGGATGGAAGCGAATGGGCATCATGTGAGTGCCGTATATGCCTTCGCAAACACATCGGCGGCATCGCGCAACTCGACGGTGCTTTCGTCCATTTCCCGACACCGCCTGAGTAGCTCGTCGCGCCAGGCCTGGGATAACGCCTCTCCAGGACCCGCGTCCAGACTTTCAATCAGGCGCTCAGCTACAAACGCACGTTCCTGCGGGGGCAAAGTCAGGGCCTCCGCCACAATCTTTTCTGCTGTTGTGCTCATAGGAAAAGAATACCTCTCTCTTGTCGCTGTGGTCAATTCCAGGTTACCCCTTCTCCTTGAAACCATGGGTGTCAAAATCCATCTCGGGGTGGGCGGCAGAGGTCTGCATTTTTCCGACTCCTCCAGATGTTGCATTGAATGATTCCGATTGTAGCACTCAGGACCCTGAAATTCTATGTTTAACCCCTATCTGCACTCAGGTCGCCGGGGCGACGACGATTTCTTCCGTCAGAATATCCCCGATCCCGGCCTCCCCAATCCCTGTGACACGCCCGTTCTCAGGAAAATCTTCGGTCATCCCAAGCCCGAGCAGTGGACGATCCTCGACAAGGATGTTGTCGATGAGATGACTTTCCGGACGGAGAATTCCAGAAATCGATTCATTCTGGAACTCATGGCTGAAGCGGCATGCGCATCGGAGAGGTCCTCGGTTTGAGAGCGGAGGATAGTGAGGACCGGCGGGCTTCCTTGACCAACCCCAAGAGCGGAAAGGAATCCGAACGGATCTTCCTTCCTCAAAAGGTTGCAGATCGTCTCAAGGCGTACATTGCCAAGAAAATGATAAGGCCCGATGAAAGGATCTTTCCGATCACCTATTCAGCCTCTCGAGTGATTGGTCAATTCCGGCCGCCTGACCGAGCGGATGGGAGCGCAAAAAAAAGACCACGAGCGCCGGGCCGCGGACACCGAACGGGAACGGGCTCGACCATCGAGGCGGTCTTCCCGGCGGCCCCGGCGTCTCTGCGGGGGAAGATGGGTTTTCGGGTTCGTGATACGGGCCGGGAAACGCCTCGCAAGACACCCGCTCCGCGATTCAGGTCCCGTGTCTCACCAGTCGTAGAGGATCTCCCAGTGCCGGTCAAAGGGGGGATCCACCCGGCTGTACCGATAGTACAGGGTCTTTCCGGTGCCCGGGCCCTGGCTGGAGTCCTCTTTCCAGTAGCGAAGCGAGACCGCGGGGAGGAGCGGCCCGTTGCCGTCGCTCCGCCCATTCTCGGCCTGCGGGTCCGGGATCCAGGTCTCCTTTTCCTCGATTACCTTCCAGACCGTGTCGAAATCCTTGCTTCGAATCCGTTCCCCCACCCGGGGGAGCCCCATGCTCTCCCTCAGTGTCTTGAACCGGTAGGACGAAGGGGCATCGCGGCTCAGGACGCGGTCCCCGAGAATCACGATGCCCACAGCGCCGAGAGGCGCGGTCACCAGGATGGAGAGCACGGCCACGGCCAGGATGACATCCCCGGAGGCCACGCCCGCGGCCAGGGGTACGGCGCCGATGGCGGCCTGGACCGTGGCCTTGGGGATGTAGGCCACCACGCAGAAGAGCCTTTCCTGAACGGTCAGGTCCGTGCCCAGAAGGGAGACGTACGTGCCGACGCTCCGAAAGAGAAGTCCCACCGCGATGACGGCCATGCCCGCCAGGCCGGCCTCCCAGGCCACGTGAACGTCCACCTGGGCCCCCACGAGCACGAAGAGGAGCAACTCGGCGAACATCCAGAGCCTCTTCAGTTTCTGGGACACCATGTGGGCGATGGCTTCGGATTTCTCCAGGATGATGAAACCGATGGCCATGACACCGAGAAGACCCGCCACGGGGACCCAGGATTTCACGGCCTCCTCCAGCCAGGTCAGGAGGATGGCCGCACCCAGGACCACGATGGTCCGCTTGGGCGGACGCCAGTCGTATTTCTGGAAGAGCCGGTGGAGGAGATAGCCGGGGATCAGTCCGGCGACGATCCCGAGGACGATGCTGACCGGAATACCCCCCAACTGCGTCAGGAGGTGGACCTCCCCGCCCCCGTGCATTCCGAGGAAGACCGTAAAGAGGACGATGACGAAGACGTCGTCCACCGAGGAGGCCCCCAGAATGAGGGTGGGGATCCCTTTTTTCGTGCCGCGCCCCTGGTCCATGAAATCGATCATGAGGGGGACCACCACGGCGGGTGAGACCGCCCCCAGAATGGATCCGAGAATGGCGCTCTCCAGGAGGGTCATGTGGAGCAGGATCGGGGCCACCAGCATGACGCCCGCGATCTCAAAAATGGCGGGCACGGCGCTCATGATCAGGGCCGGCCGGCCCACCCGGTTCAGGGTGTCGCGGTGGAGTTCAAACCCTGCCCGCAGAAGGATGACGATGAGGGCGATCCGGCGGAACTCACCGGAGACCATCATCATCTCCGGGGCGATGAGGTCCAGGAAGTACGGCCCGATCAGGACCCCCACGAGCAGCATACCCACCAGCCCCGGCAGTCTCATCCGCCGGAACAGGTAATCGCCCGTCAAACCGAGAAGGACAATGAAGGCGATACTGACGGCCATAGGAAACCTCCACGAAAAACGAAACGCCCTGCCAGGTGGGCTTGCAGGGCGCAAGGACAAAAAAACCCCACCCGAAGAGGCACCAGGCGGGGCAGGCGGACGTCTACCCCGGCGCCGATGCAGGGGTAGAAGTCATCATCCCGAAAAAACGGGCGGTTAAGGCAGACTTCATTGCCGAAGGAATGGGTGTTTTTTTACCCGGAAGGGATAGGGTCTGTCCACCCCTTTTTGGAAAAAAGACAAAATGGCCGGACCTTCCCGGCCTTGCTTGTATCGGGATCGCTATCGCTATCGAAATCGACATCAGTTCCTCCGCGGTCCATTCCATCTTCCTCATGGGCTGCGGAAAGCGCAGGCATGACCTCTCGCGTGTCCGGCCCCATGGTCTTTCGATTTCGATAGCGATCCCGATTTCGATTTGGATGGACCCAACAGGGGGTGGACCCATTGGGGCGAATGGTCTACCGGCCATGAGATACGGCTCTGGACGGGGAAAGGACGGTGGGCCTTCCCGCCTGTCACGGAAGCTTTTGAATGCTTCCCTTGCGGGCGTCGATCTCATTGTCGTAGTGATACTTTCCTCGCAGGGACTTGACCTTGAAGATGCCGGTGATTCGGACGTGGTCGCCGTTGCCGATGGGGGCGTGTCCCAGGGCAAAGGCGCTGATGACCTTCTTGCGGTCGTTCGGATCCACCAGGGAGATCAGGTTCCAGGGCTTTTTATTGCGATCGACCTTCTTCCTCACGATAAAGGCCTCCCCGGTCACCGTCACTTCCCTCTGGTCATATCGGGCCGGGTTCGCCAGGATCTGGGAGACGCTCAAGGGCTTGAGGGCCGACTCGGCCTCGGCCCGATCGGCAAAGACGTCCAGCTTCTTTTCCATCCAGCCTGCAGGGCCGAAAGCGCCCCCGATGTGAAATCCCGGCCAGAAGGACCAGGCCCCGGACCGGTCGAGCACGTAAGACGCCCGGTACGAGACGCTCTCTCCGGGCCGAAGGGTTCGGGCCTTTTTCTGGTGCCCGAAGTCCGCGGCGTTTCCGTCGCAGCGGGCCCCCACAAAGAGCCCAGGCGATTCCAGTTGAATGGGGGCGTCCCCGAGGTTCTTGAGGCTGTATTCGATGAGCACCTTCGTCCCGACCAGGGCGGGCTCGTCCGCCTTCACCTCAAAGGCCTCGAGGGTGAGCCCATTGGGCAGGGTGGAGGCGAACGAGGTCGCGCTCACCAGAAGCACGACCATCAGGGACCATGCGAGACCATGGAGACGACCGGGTTTCATGGGGGCATCCTCCGCGGGACCGGGTTGGGGAATCGTTTTGGGAAATGTAAACTCGAATGAAGGAATATGTCCATCGGATTCTCCCGTGATCGGACCCCTCCGTGCTCCGCCGCTGCAACCCCTTTTTGTGACGCGGATTGTACGGATTCAGATCCGGATCCGGTTCGGGCCAACCCTGGGGTCCGCCGTCTCCTCACTCTCAACCGATGAACCGGTCTGAAGCGGAGGAGGCCGGTGGCTCCTGGAGCGGACAGGAGCGGTAGGCCCAGGCCGGGAGCGGAGGTAGCGGAATGGGCATCCGGCCTCCCATCGGGCGCCTGCGAGTTGCCCGTGCATCGCAACCCCCTTTTGACGAGGGTTTCACAGATTCAGGACGGGACCTGGTTCAGCCAGACCATGCCAAGACGCCCCGGTGTGTCCGGAACGTCCTTTTTTCACTCCATTTTTCCCGTTGACATCCTGCGAAGGCCGCTCGTATCTTCAGCCGGGTTGATCCATGGTTCATTCACTGGGCACAGGCGGAGGGGAACATGGAACGGCGGAACGGATGGGATGCGTCTCGGAATCGGCACACGGGTCCCGGCGGAAGGCGCGGGACGGCTGGGATCGTTGGTTTCATCGTGTTTATCTTCATCCTCACGGGTCTTGCGGCGTCTCCGGCCTCGGCTCAGGTCAGGACCGTGGTGAAGGAACTGGACGGCCTGGCCTGGAACCTGGACGGCGAGTCCACGCCCAAGGTCTACTGGGCCCCGTACTGCCCCATGCCCACCTACTTCGTCCTCCGGTATCGCTTCGGGGCCCGGTTCTCAACCGGCGCCATCTCCATGAAGGTCCCGGTGCGCATCACCATGACCTACGACGACGCCCAGGCCGAGGGAGGAAAGCCCCTCAGACTTCGAATCAAGGCCGAGCCCATGGGGTGCTCCGGGGGCCGAAAGACCTTTGACGCGGCCTTCGGCATCGACCTTCAGGCACCGATTCAGGTGGGGTTTGTGGGGATCACGGGCCTTCCCGATATCCTTCCGTGGTGGGACGCGCCGGTGGACATGTGGGACGTCATCGGCTTTATCCCCGAGGTGGGCGGGACCATCACCTCGGCCGTGTCCAACATCGGCGTGAACATGGACTCCCAGGACCCCGTTCCCCTTGGGACCTCCGTCGAGTACCACGACGCCCGGGACCTCATCTCCGTGGATCTCAAGGACCTGATCACGGACGCCGAGACCAAGGCCGACGGGTCCAACGCCAAGCCCAAGGACTTTGCCACGCGGATCTGGGACCGGATTCCCGGTTCGGTGAAACGGACGGTCAAGTATGGCATTCAGGGGGCCAAGGGGCTCAGCGACGCGGCGGACGCGGAAGTCGAGGCCATCGACTACCTGGCCACCGGCCTCAAGGTGGTGACGAACGCCGGCGCCCTCACCCTGGGCGCCGACCCCTACTGGAAGGTCCAGGGCGAGGACCTGGTGGTGAACGTCCGGTACCGGGTACCGAACCGGGCCTTCAGCGGAAATCTGCCCCTGACCTTCACCGCGGCCGGACAGGAGCGGGAGATCGATGTCCTGCTCCCGGCCTTTGTCTCGGCCGAGGACGTGCTCGAGGTCCTCATCGACAAGATCACCTACCGCTTCCGGCTCTACCAGACCATGGAGGCCCATTTCAACTTCAGCGGCGCCGTGGATATTCACCTGGGTGAGACGGAGAAACTGGTGCGGGCGCCCCAGGTCTCCCATGCCTTTGCCCAGGGGGCCGGCAACACCATGACGGTCCCCCTTCGCGCCGCCACCGGGCAGGTCCTGGATTTCAAGGCCCGGGGCGGGTACGAGGCGATCCAGGTCTTTTACGCCAGTCCCACCCTCTCCGTGAAGGGGACCATCGACGTCTTTGAAGGGAACGGGTCCACTCCCGTCCGGACCGTTTCCGAGTCGGGTTTGGCCACGGCCCACTCCATGATCGTCACCGGCCTCAAGCGAAACACATCCTACCGGGTCAGGCTGCGGTATCAGGACGCGGCCGGCCACGGCTTCACACACCCGCAAGAGGCCACGGCCAAAACCAAGAGCCAGGCCCCCAGCGCGGGGTTCAAGACGGAGCTGAGCCGGGAAGGGGTGAGCATCTCCACTCCCACGGTCTCCGCCGGGACCGACTCCGCGGCCTTTACCTGGACGTCCACCCGCAAGGGCTCCACCATGGTCTATGTCTCCCCCTCCGCGGACTTCAGCCTCTACACCTCGGCGGCCAAGCACACGAACGGCCAGGTCTCCACGGCCTACTGCGACAGTGTGACGGGGGTGTTCGAGATGACCAAGAACCACTCCCTCACCTTTCCCGGCCTCGACCCCGGAACGACCTACCACTACCTGGTGAGGACCTGGTTCTACCAGGACGATGACCCGAGCGCCAACCCGGAGTTCGGCCTGGGGTACAAGGGGACGTTCACCACGCTGGACCCGCCGCCTCAACCGTCATTGAGAATCAAGGCCGTTTCCGGGAACCAGCCCCAGGCGAACCTGGCGGTCGTGCTGAACAAGCTCAGCCCGGCCCCGAGCTCCAGCCGGAACCTCACCACGGGCCCGGACGGCCTGACTCCCGAGGCCCTGCTGGAACCGGGGGCCCGGTACAGCTACCAGGTGCCCGCGAACCCCTGCTTTCAGGTCTCGTCCGGCATTCGGGACGTGCCGGCGAACGCCCAGGGACCCCAGCCCGTGGCGGTCCTTCAGCTCGCCAGAAGGGCCCCCACGGACAACTTCGTCACCAATGCGGCGGGAGAGCCGGTCCGGGCCAAGATCAAGGTGACCGGCACGTCCGTTCAGATGACGGCCGGTGCGGACGGCCGGTACGGCACGGCCCTTCCGGGTGCGCCCGGCAGCACCGTGAACCTGGAGGTGAGCCTGTCCGGTTTTATCACGGCCACGGTCCAGGGGACGGTGGACGAGTGCGGCTTTCTCACGGCCCCGCCGGTCTACCTCCAGCCCAACACGGCCACACTGGTGGTGAGGGCACTCCGCAGCAACGGTCAACCCCTCTCCGGGGTCCAGGTCTTTCTCCGGGACCGGGGACAGACCACCGGAGGCGTCCAGATCGGTGTCCGCACCAATGCCCAGGGCTGTGTGACGTACACCCACACCTTTGCGAGTGCGGCCCCTATCGAAAAAACGATCACGGTGTCGCCTCCTTCTTCCAATCACCAGCCCGGCACCGCGGACATCACCCTGGCCCCCGGCCAGACCCTATCGCAAGACGTCACGGTCCCGGATGTGGCCATGCCGGCCATTGAGTCCGTGACCCTGAGCCAGGGACCCGGACACGTGGTGATCCATGCGACGACCGATTCCCCGGTGAGGGCCGCCGTGGAGTACCGGACTCCCGACGGCCAGACCCGCACCGGAAACTACACCACCCAGGCGGGGACCTCCCATGCCCTGGACGCCCCCAACGCCTCGGGCAACGGCGGGACCTTTCGGGTGCGGGTCAAGATCAAGGACGCCATGAACCGGGAGGCCGTGTCCGACTGGCAGGACTTCACGTTCTGGGGGGCGGACGACTGGAACCTTCAGGTCATTGACCGGACCATGGACGGCGCCACGGTCACCTGGAACCGGATTCGTGCTACGCCCCAGTTCAAGTCCTATTACCTGGACGTCGCCGGGACCCGACTCGACATTCCGAACGCGGCCACCACCCGCCACACCGTCACCGGCCTCGCCCCGAACCGCTCCCACAAGATCGTCCTCTCCGCCAAGGATCAGCAGGGACAGCTCTTCACGCCCCACGCGGAGGTCACCATTCAGACCGGTTCCCGGCCGCCCTCTATCACATCGGTCCAGGTCACCCCTTCCGAGGTGGCCTCGGGCCAGGCCTTCACTGTCTCGGCCTCTGTGTCCGATCCGGACTCCAACCTGAAGACCGTGGAGATCCTGGACGAGACCGCGGGTGAGACGTCGCTGTTTAAGAAGACCTGCAACGCGCGGCAGTTTGCGCTGCGCGAGGCCCTGACCCTGTCATCCCCGGGGCTTCACAAGCTCCGGATCACGGCGGGCGACGAGGCCTCCACCGTGGATGCATCCGCCGCGATCACGGTCACGGACGCGGTGCAGCCCCGGCTCTCGGGAATTCAGGGGCCGGGCGCCGTGGATGCCGGCCGGGAGTGGCAGGGGACCCTCACGGTGGTCGATTACGGAAAGATGCCCAAGGGGCTTCAGGTGACGATCGACTGGGGAGACGGCAAGAAGACCACGGCCCGTCCCCGGAAGGACGGAAAGGTGGAGATGGAGCACGTCTTCGACCGGGAAGGGGCCTTCACCGTGGCGGCCCGGGCCGTGGTCAAGGAGAAGAAGACCAGCGTCCAGTCCGACCCGGTGACGCTGAATGTGACCGTTCAAGCCGTACCGCCGAACTTGGCGCTGGCCATGGTCAGCCAAGGGAGCCATAACAAGACGTTCCATATCACGGTCACTCCCGGGTCCTTCCCCGTCACCCGGTGGCAGCTCGACTTTGGGGACGGCAAGACGCCCGTTCGGGGGAGCGGTCCGGTGGACAAAAACGTGAGTCACACCTATGCCCAGCTCGACCCGCGAGGCCCGGCGACCGCCACCTTCAAGGCGGTCCTCACGGTGACCGATAAGAACGGGAACGTCTTCACCCGGGAGCGCGAGGTGGTGGTGGGGAACGGCCCCGGCGAGAGCGGGCAGGGAGGGGGCTCCACCGGTCCGAGTCTGTCCCAGACCGGGGACGGGTCCGCCCTGAAGAAGGCCGGGGGCTCGACAGAGCCGGAGACCGAATCACGGCCGGCCACGGAGGAGACCGGGGACCTGGTCCTGGTGAGCGTGACCCCGCCGAAAACGCTTCAGGCGGGAAAACGGGTCACCCTGACCTGCTCGGTGAAGAACGCCGGGACCCTTCCCGTGAAGGGGTGTCGGCTCGTCCTGACGGTCGACGGCAGTGAAACGGGCGCTGAGACCTTCACCATGAAGGCCAAGGCCGGCGTCACCCGGAAACTCTCGTTTACGCCGGAACAGCCGGGTCCCTGCAAAATCGTGGTGGAACTCATCCCGCCCGACGGTTACAAGGATAAAAACATGCGGAACAACCGGGTGCAGAAGACGCTTCGGGTGAAGTAGGATGCACCGAAGGGTGCGGCAGCCGTACCGCACAGACCAGGCCGGAAGCAGTCAGCGAAAGGGGTCTTCGGTCTTTCACGACACCATCCACACCAGCATCCAGGAGAACGACCTCATGAAAAAAGCGATGATCTCTCTGTTCACAGCGGCGTGTTTGATTCTGACCTTTGCCGGCGCGTCCCTGGCGGAAAACCCCGGGACACAGGTCGTGGAACTCGCCGGGACCGGGACAAGCTGGGACGGCAGTCCGCTCCCGGCCTATCCGGATGGCCGCCCGGAGATCACCATTCTCAGCATCACCGTCCCCCTCGGAGAAAAACTCGCCATACACCGGCATCCGGTGATCAATGCCGGCGTCCTGCTGAGCGGGCAACTGCGGGTCCACACCCTGGACGGCAAGGTCCTGGACCTGAAGGCCGGCGAGGCCATCGTGGAGGTGGTCAACACCTGGCACTGGGGAGAGAGCGTAGGGGACACCCCGGCCCACATCGTAGTCTTTTACGCCGGAACGCCGGGGGTATCCATTACGGAAAAACAGAAATGACGGCTTTGTCGAGTTTCAAGGCTTTTCCCTTTAAGAAAACAGCCCACCCAGGACAGAGGCTGTGCCTCTCATCCCCTTCTTTCGCATTGCGGGGAGCCGGCTTTCCGTTTATGGTATTCGGGCAGGTTCGCGAGACATATGTTTGAGGAGATGAGTGAACGAGCCGAGGTACCCGTGAGGACGCGGGCTAAGCCCGTTGATTTTCATGTTGCATTCACAGGAACCGATTATGGAACAGGGAACCGATTTCAAGAGCCAGGACAAGAGCCTTCGCAGGCAGATGGTCATCGACACCGCGATCCATATCTTCCACCAGAAGGGCTACCGCACGGCAACGCTCGATGATGTGGCCCACGAACTGGGCCTCAGCAAGGCGGCCCTGTATCACTACGTTTCATCCAAGGAAGACCTTCTCTCCCTGATTTACATTCAGGCCCTGGAAAACTTTTTCGCCAACGCCTATGAAATTGACGAGATGGACCTGGACCCCCTGGAAAAGCTGAGGTTTCTCATCCGGAACCACATAGAAAAAATCATCATAGGCAACCTGCCCATGTTCGCCGTGTTTTTCAGCGAAGAAAACCAGCTCCCTGAAAAGCAGTTTCAAAAAATCCGGGAAGAAAAACGAAAGTATTCAAAGATCGTGGAAAAAATCATCGCCGACGGCATGGAACAGGGGTTTTTACGTCCCATGGATCCCAAGCTGCAGGCCTCCGCCATCATCGGCATGTGTAACTGGCTCTACAAGTGGTACAACCCCGAGCACAAAGGCGGCTCACCCGAGAAAATCACGGACCATTTTCTGGATCTCCTGGAAAACGGCTATCTGGTGTGCCCCACGGGCGAAAGTGCACTGAAGGCTTCCAAGACATCGCGCAAGACGCCCAAGAAACCCGACAAGAGGCGTCGAATCATAAAAGAACTCAAGCAGAAGACAGAGAGGGTCTCCAGCCTCCTTGGCGAGTTGGAGAAATACGTATGACCACTGAAGAGGTCCATCAAACGGATGGCCGCGCAGCCGGCACATCCATCCCGGAGAGGAACTGTGAATGACTGTCCGCGATTTCACCCTCATGGACATGATCGAGAGAAACGCCCAGGTGTTCCCCGAACGCGAAGCGCTGGTGTACGAATCCAGCCGGATGACCTTTGCCGGGTATCTCGAGTTGTGCCGGAGGTTGTGCGGAGGACTTCAGACCGCCGGTGCGCGGTCCGGCGACCGTATTGCCCTGATCGCCCAGAACAGTCTCGAGTACATGCTCCTTTACGGCGCCGCCGCCCTGGGTGGGTTCATCATCGTGCCGATCAACTGGCGCTTGAGCGCGGAAGAACGTCACTTTATTTTGCTGGATGCCTCACCCGCCTTTCTCGTGGTTTCCCCCGACTTCCATGACATGGCCCTTACAGCGGAAACCGGCCTGCCGTCCGTGAAGTCACGGTATGTGGTCGGGCGGGAGACGCGGGGGGATTACCTCCCCCTGGAAGGGTTGTATGACTCCGGCGAATGGCGCGGAGAGGAGGTGGACGCCACAGCCTCCTATGCCCTGATCTACACGGCCGCCGTAGATGGACGCCCCAAGGGCGCGGAACTCAGCCAGGGCAACATCGTCGCTCTCAATACCGCTCTGGGCCACCACTTCAAGCTGGATTCCCATGATGCTCACCCGTGTTTTCTGCCTCTGTTTCATATTGCAGGGCTTTCCCTTTCCATGGCCGTCATGCAGGCAGGGGGCAAGAACGTGATTCAGGAGAAATTCGATGCAGACCGAACCCTGGATCTGATCGAGAGGGAAAGGGTCACTGTAATGTACAGTTTTCCGCCTATGCTCGATCACCTGGTGGACGGGCAGGGGAAAAAGAAGAGGGACCTGGCAAGCCTCAAATGGGTCGGGGGGCTGAACCCGCCTGAATCCATAGAGCGGTTTCAACGGGTGGCTCAGCACACCAGGTTCAGCGTCATGTTCGGGCAGACAGAGGCTATGGGCGTGACCATCGGCTGGTTCGACGAAGAGCCCGGCAGCGCAGGCCGCTCGGCACCATTGGCCCGTGTGCGAATCGTGGACGAGGCCGACAACGAAGTGGCTGCCGGCACGGTGGGTGAGATCTGCGTCAAGTCACCCTGCGTTTTTTCGGGTTATTGGGGTTTGAAAGACGACACCGCACGGACCCTGCGAAACGGGTGGCACCACACCGGCGACATGGGGCGTATGGACGAGCGGGGGTATCTCTTCTACGCCGGCCGCATACCTGCCAAGGAATTGATCAAGACCGGCGGGGAGAACGTCTATCCCGCCGAAGTTGAAAAGGTCCTGCTGGAGCATCCGTCCGTGGCCGAGGCCTGCGTCATCGGTGTGCCGGACGACCGGTGGGGCGAGGCCGTCAAGGCGGTCTGCGTGCTGCACCCTGGGCTTTCACAAAACGAGGAGGACCTGGCTGCATTCGTCGCTTCGCGGCTGGCTGGATTCAAAAAGCCCAGACATGTTGTTTACGTGGAGTATCTGCCGAAGACCGACGACGGCGTAATCGACCGGACAGCCGTCAAAAAGGAGCACGTTTAGTCCCCGGAATTTCGGGGCGGATCGCAGCCGGTCGCCCTTTCATCAGCCTATCCGAAACAGCATTCCTCCATCGTTTACAGGGGTCGTTTCCGTGCTTTTTCCTGCCGCCTCCGGCGGATGGAAAAAATGCTTGACAGACAAAAAAATCTGCGGCATGTTATCGACCAGTCGGTTAGTTTTACTTACTGGACAGTCATAACAAGGCAGGCCTTCAGTCACGTCCGCCGTCGTGAATTTCGCTCCCGCCGGCATCTCGGGTGACTCCGGTCGGGAAGGAAGTCGAAACGCCGTTGGCCATGGGCCGGCCTGTGGGGAGGACAGACATGAGCGCAGAACAGTCCACCGCCGCCAAGGAAAAAGACGACCAAAAAGTCAACTGGGACGAGTATCTTCAGGCCTATTACGAGAAGCCCGCCAGCGCCAGAACCTGGTCCGGATACGACGTCAAAGAGATCTATACCCCCAAAGAAAGGGCCGGCGAAGAATACGACAGGGACATAGCTGATGCCGGGGAATACCCGTTCACACGGGGACTTCACCGAAACATGTTTCGAGGGCGTTACTGGACCCGCCGGGAGGTGGTGGGGATCGGTTCGCCTGCGGATACCCACGAGCGGGCCGCCTATTGCTTCAAGAACGGGGGCACAGGACTCAACACCATCGCCGACGTCACATACGAGATGGGCCTGGACGCAGACCACCCATGGGCCAGGAACGAAGTCGGCCTCACCGGCGTGAACATCTCCCATATCCGGGACATGGAAACCCTGGTCGGCGATATTCCTCTGGACAAGGTGAGCTGGTCCCTCATCACGGCGTCCACCGCGGCCGCTCCCACCATGGCCCAATATGTGGCAGTAGCCGGTAACAAGGGATATGACATCAGCAAGCTCCGCGGCTCCATTCAGAACGACCCGATACACTTCCGGTATTGCGGCTTTCGGCCGGCCTGCCCCCTGGACCTCTCCATTAAACTGGGGTCGGACGTCATGGAGTTCTGTACCCGGGAAATGCCAAAGTGGTACTACACCACGGTGAACATGTATGACCTTCGCGAGCAGGGTATTACGGCTCCGCAGGAGATTGCGTACGGTTTCGGCATTGCCATGTGTTACATCGACGAGTTGATCCGCCGAGGCCTGAACATCGACCAGTTCGCTCCACGGTTCACATTTTACGTCTCCTGCCACATCGACATGTTCGAAGAACTCGCCAAAATCCGGGCGGCACGGCGTATGTGGGCCAGGCTCATGAAGGAGAAGTACGGGGCCAAGGATCCCCGGTCCATGCATTTCCGTTTCGCCGTGCACACGGCCGGGTGCTCGCTCATTCCCCAGCAGCCGCTCAACAACCTGGTTCGCATCGCCTACGAGGCCCTGACCGCGGTCCTGGGTGGAGTGCAGTCACTGCACTGCTGTTCCTATGACGAGCCCATGTGCCTGCCCACGGAGAAGGGGCATCTCCAAGCCCTTCGAACACAACAGATCATCGCATATGAGACCGGCGTGACCAACGTGGCCGATCCACTGGGAGGTTCTTACTTCGTGGAGAGCCTGACGGACAAGATGGAGGAAGAGGCCCAGAGGTACATGAAGGAAGTGGAAGATCTGGGAGGCATGGAAGAGGCCATCCGCACGGAGTGGCTCGACCACCGGTTCGAACAGGAGGCGGTCAAGCGACAGAATGAACTGGACAACCTGGAGAAACTGGTGGTCGGTGTGAATGTCTTCACTTCCGAGCCTGAGACGAGCACGCCGCTGGGGGTTCAGCGAATTCCCGAACTTTCAGCAAAGAGCCAGATCGACGGGGTGCGTGAACTGAAGATGAAACGGGACCCGGGACTTCTGAAGAAGGCCATCGACAGGCTGCGGGATGACGCTACCCAGGGAAGGAACACCATTCCGGCCATGATCGAGGCAACCCAGGCACAGGCCACCACCGGCGAAATGCTCGGAACGGTCCGAGAAGCCTTCGGTTATTCGTACGATCCCATGAATATCATCGAATCGCCTTTCCATTGATTCCGGATAGTGGAGTCTCACAGATGAGCAAAGAAAAGATCAAGGTGATTATCAGCAAGGTCGGCCTGGACGGCCACGACCGCGGCGCCAAGGTGGTCGCATCCCTCCTGCGGAGCGCCGGCATGGAGGTCGTTTATCTGGGGATGTTCCAGACGCCCGAGAGCATCGTCAAGGCAGCCATAGACGAAGACGCGGACGTCGTCGGCGTGAGCTACCTTTCGGGTGAGCACCTGGTGTTTACCCCCCTGATCGTCGAGCAGATGAAAAAGCACGGGCTCGAGGACGTTCTGTTCGTTGCCGGGGGCTCGTTTCCTCCGGAAGACATCCCCACCATGAAGGCTATGGGCATTCACGAGGTCTTTCGAGGCGGGTCCCTCACCGAGGAGTTCGTGAGATACATTCGTGAACATGCCGGGGAGAAGACCGAATAATGGGTAGAAGTCACCATCAATCTCCCGAGGAACTTGTGGAAAGGCTGCTCGGCGGCGACCGCCGGGCCGCGGCCAGGGTCATCACCATGGTCGAGGATCAGTCCGAGCATGCCAATGAGATCATGAAGGGGATATTTCCTCATACGGGACGGTCCATGATCATCGGACTGACCGGAGCGGGAGGCAGCGGAAAGTCCACACTCATCGACCAACTGATCACCCGCTTTCGAGCCATGGGAAAGACCGTGGGGGTGGTGGCCGTGGACCCCAGCAGTCCCTTTTCGGGCGGAGCGCTTCTGGGGGACCGGATCCGTTTCCAGAGCCATTCCATGGATGACGGGGTATACATCCGGTCCATGGGTTCCCGCGGCTACCTGGGCGGCCTGGCCCGCGCCACCGCCGACGTGGTGCGGGTGATGGAGGCCATGGGTAACGAGGTGGTCATCATCGAGACGCTGGGGGCCGGCCAGGACGAGATCGACATCATCCACGTGGCCCAGACCTGCCTTCTGATCCTGACGCCGGGCATGGGCGACGATATTCAAGCCATGAAAGCCGGCATCATGGAGATCGCCGACGTCATCGTGCTGAACAAGGCCGACCTGGACGGCGCCAACCTGTGCCTCCGCAGCCTGGAAGCCACGGTCCATTACGGGCTGGATGAAAAAACACGCTGGATTCCCCGGGTCGTTCCCACCGTGGCCTGCGCCTCCAAATCCACGGACATTCAGGGGGTGGAAGAGCTTGTAAATGCCGTTATGGCACACCAGGATTACCTGCTCGAGACCCACAAGATCGATGAAGTCAGGGCAAAGCGGATTGAGCAGGAACTGGGACTGGTCTTCAAGGACGAAGTCGAAAAAGTGGTCTTTGCCGGCCTCAAGGGAACCGGTAAGAAACGCGAATACATCGAATCCATCCGCGCGGGGAACACCGACCCCTACTCCGTGGTGGAAGAGGTGCTGGCCACGTTTCTCAAGGTCGAGACCCTGGAGTGAATGAGAAAAATGAATCATGAACAACCCGTCAACATGGAAGTACACCCCCATGAGGGGGTCCACCCGATCGTGAGCATGTCCGGCTTCGATATCCAGCCCGTCTACGGTCCGGAGGACGTTCTGGGGGTCGATTTCGACAGGGATATCGGCCGGCCGGGCGGGTTTCCCTACGTGCGAGGGGTATACCCGACCATGTACCGGGGACGACCCTGGACCATTCGCCAGCTCATGTCGCTGGGCCCGCCGGAGGCCGCCAACCGGCGCATCCATCACCTGATCGGAATGGGCGCTACCGGCATCAGTCTGTGCCTGGACATGCCCACGATCATGGGCCGGGATTCGGACGATCCCATGGCCGAGGGTGAAGTGGGGCGATGCGGCGGTGTCGCCATCGACACCATCCAGGACATGCGCGACCTGCTGGCGGGCGTGGACCTGGAGCGGATCAGCATCAACTTCGTATCCAACAGCCAGTCCACAGTCATCCTCGCCATGTTCTGCGCCCTGGCCGAAGAACGCGGTGTGGACTGGAAACGGCTGTCCGGGACCATGCAGAACGACGTGCTCAAGGAATACCAGGCCCAGAAGTCCTACTACTTCCCGCCCCGTCCTTCCATCCGCCTGATCATGGACACCATCGCCTTCTGCAGCCGAAACCTGCCCAAGTTCAACCCCATCAGCATCAGCGGCTATCACCTGGCCTCGGCCGGGGCGTCACCCGTCCAGGAACTGGCCTTCACCCTGGCCAACGGCTTTTTTTACGTGGAAAAAGGCATCGAGGCGGGCCTGAATGTGGACGAATTTGCTCCCCGCCTCTCTTTCTTCTTCAAGGTGCACAACGACCTCTTTGAAAACGTGGCCAAGTTCCGGGCGGCCCGACGGATCTGGGCCCGCACCATGAGAGAAACGTTCGGCGCCGGGGATCCGGCGAGCTGGCGTTTTCGCGTGCACACGCAGACCTCCGGGTCCTCCCTCACGGCACAGCAGATGGAAAACAACATCATTCGGACCACCATCCAGGCCCTCTCCGCCGTAATGGCCGGGACCCAGTCGCTGCACACCAATTCACACGACGAGGCCTTGTCCATCCCCACCGAGAGGTCGGAAAAACTGGCCCTGCGAACCCAGCAGATCATCCTTCATGAGAGCGGCGTCGCTTCCACCGTCGACCCCCTGGCCGGCTCCTATTATGTCGAGGCCCTGACCAGCCGCATGGAGAAGGCCTGTGAAGGCATTTTCCAGGAGATCAAGGCCATGGGCGGGGTCATCGCCGGGATCGAAAACGGCTATTTCCAGAGGGAGATCGCCGAATCGGCCTTTCGTTACCAGGAGTCCCTGGAGAGGGGCGAGCGCGTTATCGTGGGCCTGAACCGGTATGTGGAAGAGGAGGACGCGGCCGACATTCAGCTCAGGGAGGTGGACCCGAGGTTCGAAAAAAACAAGATCGCCGCTTTGAAGACATTCAAAGAGGGCAGAGACATGGAACAGGTCAGGCAAAGAGGAGAAGAGCTTCGGGCGGCCTGTGAAGGCGGGGAAAATGTCATGCCGGTGCTCATCGCGGCGGTGAAGGCCGGCATGTCCCTGGGGGAGGCCATAGGACATATGAAGGAAGTCTTCGGGATCTACCACGAACAGACCATATTCTGAGAAAAATCGAGATCCGGTGACGAAAGGATGAAGGCATGAGTCCTCAGAAGACGTTGCGGATTCTGATCGCCAAGCCAGGCCTGGATGGCCATGACCGGGGCGCCAAAGTGGTCGCGCGAGCCTTGAGCAATGCCGGCATGGAAGTGATCTACTCGGGCCTCCACCAGACCCCGGAACTCATCGTCAACACGGCTATCGACGAGGATGTGGACGCCATAGGACTGAGCATCCTTTCCGGGGCTCATAACACCATTTTTCCCCGAATCATGAAACTCCTCGGTGAAAAGGGCGTGAGAGACATCCTGGTATTCGGCGGCGGCACTATCCCCGGCAAGGACTGGGCCGAGCTCGAGGCGCTGGGGGTCGGTCGCATTTTCACTCCGGGTACGGATACTCGGGAGATCATCCGTTACCTGCGCGAGACACTGCTCGATCGGAAGTCCGGGCAGGGGGAGGACTGAATGTCTGGCCATCGGTCCGATGCGAACCGCCTCTACCGTGAGGAAGCCCTTTCCCGGATCGAAACGGCGCAAGCGGCATGGTCCCGGGTGTATCCCCGGGACTCCGAGCGTCAGGGCGAGTTCAAGACGCTCTCCGGGTTGACCGTTTCGCCGCTCTACACTCCGGGATCCTTGCCGGACCTGGATTACATGGAGGACCTCGGGTTTCCGGGTGAGCCGCCCTTTGTGAGAGGGGTACACCCGACCATGTATCGCGGCCGCACCTGGACCCGGAGGCAGCTCGCCGGATACGGACCACCGGAAGAGACCAACAAGCGCTACCGTTTCCTTCTCGAAGCCGGTGCCGGGGGCATCAACGGCGTCTTCGACTACCCGACCCTGCGTGGGTATGATTCCAACGACCCCGAGGCATTTGCCGATGCCGGCCGCGGCGGCGTTGCCGTGGACACCATCGAAGACATGGAAGCCCTGTTCAAGGGCATCCCCATCGATCAAGTCAGCATCTCCCTGGTCACTTGCCAGCCCATCTGCAACATCTCCGTTCAGTCCATGTTTTTCGCCAATGCACACGCCCGCGGCATTCCACTCGACCGACTGGCCGGCACCAGTCAGAACGACTTTTTGATGGAGACCGCCGTGTCCATCGCCCCCGGCGTGCTGCCGCCCCGTGCCTCATTCAAGCTGAGCTGCGATGCCATCGAATACTGCACCGGCAAGGCGGGAAAATGGAACCCGGTGAGCTTCGCCGGATACAATTACCGGGAGGCCGGATGCAACGCATTTCAGGAAATCGCCCTTGTCATGGCCAACGCCACGGCCTGCATCGAGGAGATGCTGAACCGCGGCCTCAAGATCGACGATTTCGCCCCGCGGCTCAGCTTTTTCTTTTCCGCCCACAATGACTTTTTCGAAGAAATCAGCAAGTACCGCGCGGCCCGCAGGATCTGGTCCAGGCGGATGAAAAAACGGTTCAGGCCTCTGAGTCCGCGTTCCCAGGCCATGCGTTTCCATGTCCAGACCGCCGGAGTGGCCCTGACCGCCCAGCAGCCCCTGAACAACATCGCCCGGTCCGCTTACCACGCCATGTCCGCCGCCCTGGGCGGAGCCCAGTCCGTCCATGTGGACGGGTTCGACGAGGCCCTGTGCAATCCCACGGAGATGTCGTCGTTGACGGCGTTGCGGACACAACAGATTCTGCAGTTGGAGACAGGGATCACCAACACCATCGATCCCCTGGCCGGTTCCTATTTCGTTGAATCCCTGACCGACGAGATGGAAAAACGCATCAGCGGGTTACTCGACGAGATCGAAGCCGCCGGCGGGATCGTCAAGGCCGTGGAGGATGGCTGGGTACACAAAATCATTTCCGATTCGGCGTACGAGTACCAGAAGGCCGTGGACACCGGAGAAATGCCGGTGGTCGGAGTCAATTGTCACCGACTGGAAGAGGAGCCTTACAAGGCGGAGATCTTCACCATACCGGAGACCCTGTCCCTACAGGATGCCAAGCTCGCGCGCATCCGATCCGAACGAAGCTCTGCCCTTGCGCAGAAGGCCCTGGACGACATCAAGCGATGCTGTGAACGCGACGGCAACCTCATGGATGTCATGGTGGAATCGGTCAAGGCCAGAGTGAGCCAGGGGGAAATCAGCCGGACGCTCAGGGAATACTATGGAATCTGGAATCCCCCCCTGTTTTGAAGGAACGAGGCGCGCATGAAGCGAAAGAAGGTGATTGTGGCCCGGCTGGGGCTGGATGCCCACTGGAGAGGCAGTGTGGTGGTGGCCAGGGCTCTTCGCGACGCCGGCATGGAGGTCCTTTACCTTGGAAACCAGATGCCGGAAGCCATCGTCAAGGCGGCTGTTGACGAAGATCCCGACGTGATCGGGTTGAGCACGCTTTCCGGAAATCACATGATCCTGGTCCCCATGGTGACGGAGGGCCTTCGCAAAAACGGGATGAATGGAACACCGGTGGTCCTGGGGGGCACCATCCCCGAGGGGGACCGGCCGTTTCTGAGGGAAAAGGGAGTGGCGGGGGTGTTCGGTCCCGGGTCTTCCCTCAAGGAAATCGTTGATTTTGTCGCCTGCTGCGGAAACGAGGACATCATTGCCACGCAGCAGTCTGACGACGCGGGTTGTGATGCCTACAGGTAAGAGAGGAGGGAAACGTCCAGTGAAAGGAATTACTGCTTACGGCGTCAGCCTGCCGTACTACCGCATTCGCCGGGAGACGATCTTCGAGGCCATGGGCTGGTTCAACCCCGGCCTGGCAGCCCTCAAGAGCGGCGAGAAGACCGTGGCCAACCACGATGAAGACAGCCTGACCCTGGCGGTGGACGCAGGAAAGTCTTGCCTCTCCAACGCCGACAGCGCGGGGATTCAAGGACTGTTCCTCGCATCCACAACCATGCCTTACAGAGAACGGAGCAACGCCGGGATTGCCTTGGCGGCGTTGAACCTCTCACCTGATTGCCGAACACTGGAACTCGGGGGGGAACTGAAATCCGGGGTTACGGCGCTGGTTTCGGCCCTGCGGGATCAGGGAAACGGGTCGATCCTGGTCTGCGCCTCGGACTGTCGAACCGGTAAGGCCGGAGGGACCAATGAAATCCTTTTCGGCGACGGGGCCGCCGCCTTCACCGTCGGAGACGATCACGTCATCGCCTCCTTCGAGGGGGCGAGCGCCCTTTCCTGCGATTTCGCCGATTACCGGCGGGTGAACGGCGATTCTTTTGTTCGATCATGGGAGGAACGCTGGATCCGAGTGGAAGGCTTCAACCGGTTCATTCCGCAAGCCCTTGACGGACTGCTCAAGCAGGCGGGCATCGGTATGGCGGAGCTGGCCAAGGTGGTCTTTCCTCCCCTCGGCCCGCGGGACCACGTGGCCATGGGCCGGCAACTGGGACTGAAAAGCGAGCAGATTCAAGACCCGCTCATCGAGGCCGTCGGCCACACCGGAACGGCCCACCCCCTGATCATGCTGGCGGCGGCCCTGGAAGAGTCAAGGCCGGGCGATTACATCGCAGTGGTTGGTTACGGCGGGGGCTCGGACGCCCTGTTGCTCAGGGCCACGGAGGCCGTCGTTGACCTGAAAACCAAGGGAGGGTTCCAGAGGTGCCTGAAATACAGGCAGGAACTGGATTCCTACACCAAGTACCTGTCGTTCAAGAAGATGGTCGAGAAGGAGGCAGGAATTCGCGGGGAAGAGATCGCCGTGACCAGCCTGTCCTTGACCTGGCGCGAACAGGACGCGGTCATCCGCCTGGCGGGAGGACGTTGCCGCGCATGCGGAACGCCTCAGTTCCCAAGGGAAAGGATCTGTATCAACCCCCGATGCGGGGAAGTGGACATGATGGACCGGTATGTGTTTTCCGACAAGACCGGGCACCTGTTCACCTACACCGCCGATCACCTGACCTATTCGGAAGACCCGCCGTCTCTTTACGGCATCGTGGACTTCGAGGGGGGAGGCCGGTACTGGTTCGACCTCACCGACTGCCGGCTGGAATCGCTCAAGGTGGGTCAGCCGGTACAGATGACCTTCAGGCGGAAGTATCGGGACGAGGCGCGCAGCCTCTACGGCTATTTCTGGAAAGCCACCCCTTTCAAGAGTTGACCCTGGATGTAAGGAGATTTTTTCATGGCGGAAGGCATCAAGAACAAAGTGGCCATCATCGGCATGGGATGCACCAAATTCGGGGAGCATTTCGACAGGAGCGCCGAAGACCTCATGGTGGAGGCCTTTCAAGAGGCGCTGGAAGACGCCGGCATCGAGAAAAAGGATATTGACGCGGCCTGGTTTGCCAGCTGTTTTGATGAAGTGAACGTGGGTAAGGCCGCCATACCCCTGGCCGGGGCGTTGAAGCTTCCCTTTATCCCCATCACACGCGTGGAGAACTTCTGTGCCAGCGGCACCGAGGCGATTCGAGCGGCGAGCTTTGCCGTGGCGTCCGGGGCCTGCGACATGGCCCTTGCACTAGGTGTGGAAAAGCTGAAAGACATCGGGTACGGTGGCCTGCCCGACTTCAGCCAGCTCCGGGGCATATACAACCGTCAGATCTTTCCCAACATGACGGCCCCGGGCATGTTCGCCATGATGGCCACCCGGTACTTCGACCGTTACGGTCTGAGCGCGGAAGAGGGAAAGAGGACCCTGGCCAAGATCTCCGCCAAGAGCCACTACAACGGGGCCCGCACTCCCAAGGCCCACCTTCGGCGGGAAGTGGACCTGGATACCATCATGAAGGCTCCGATCATCTCGTGGCCTCTGGGCCTTTTCGACTGCTGCGGCGTGACGGAAGGCGCGGCAGCGGCCATTGTGGTCAGAGCCGATCGGGCCAAGGAGTTCAGGCCGGACCCCCTGTATGTCAAGTCGCTCCAGATTGCGGTAAGCCCTGAGGAAGAATACCGCTTCCAGGAGTGGGACGGCACCCACGTGGAGACCACCGTTCGCTGTGCGACGAAGGCCTATGCCGAGGCCGGCATTCAGAACCCGCGGGAAGAACTGAGCATGTTCGAGGTCCATGACTGTTTTTCCATTACCGAGCTGGTGATTTACGAAGACCTGCTCATTTCACCGCGAGGCCGGGCCAAGGAAGACGTGGATAATGGATTCTTCGACCTGGACGGTGCTCTGCCCTGCCAGACCGACGGAGGATTGAAGAGCTTCGGGCATCCCATAGGCGCGTCAGGCATCCGGATGACCTATGAGGTCTACAAGCAGATGCAGGGGAAGGCGGGAGATCGCCAGGTAAAGAATCCCCGCCTGGGCCTGACGCACAATCTGGGGGGGTTTCCCGCCAATTGCGTCATCGGCATCACCATCTGGGGGAACGAACTCTGAAAAACCTTCGGTGACCGTTGCACATTGAATTCAGGAAGGGTGTTTGCCGGATGCGGAACGGCCCTCAGCATCACTGACGGCACTCCGGCATCCGGTCGGGAGGTATCGGTCGTCGGCAGGGATTCCATCCGGTTGATGACCGAACTCAAGGAGAGGCCGAGCGTCCATATGGGTCCACAGAAAATACTGGAAGTACGGGATCTCTGGTTGAAGTTCGGCGGCAACATCGTGTTGACCGACCTCAGTTTCACCCTCTCGCGGGGTGAAATTCTCGGCCTCATCGGGCCGAACGGCGCGGGCAAGACCAGTGTGCTGAACAGCATTACCATGTTCTATCGCCCCCGGCAGGGGAAAATTCTTTTCAAAGGCAAGGACATCATTGGAGAGAAGACCCACAGAATCGCCCAACTCGGCATCGCCCGAACATTCCAGAACATCGAGCTGTTCTCGGGATTGACGGTCCTTCAGAATCTGATGGTCGGCAGGCACGTCCGCATGAACGCCGGGGCCGTTTCCTCGTCCATATTTTTCGGCAAGGCCTGCAGGGAGGAGATCGCCCACCGGGAAGTGGTGGAAGACATCATCAATCTCCTGGAAATGGAGGCCATCCGCGACAAGCGGGTCGGGTCGCTTCCCTACGGCCAGCGAAAGCGGGTCGACTTCGGCCGGGCCTTGGCCATGGAGCCCGATCTGTTGCTCCTGGACGAGCCCTTGGCCGGCATGAACGTGGAAGAAAAAGAGGACATGGTCCGCTTCATCATGGACGTCTTTGAACTCAAACAGATGTCCATCGTCCTGGTTGAACACGATATGGGGGTGGTCATGGACATCGTGAACAGGCTGGTGGTGTTGGATTTCGGCCGCAAGATCGCCGAGGGCGTTCCCAGGGAAATCAAGCATAACGCGGCCGTCATTCAGGCCTATCTGGGATCAAAGTCGACCTGAGTCCGGCCTCTTTCTCATCTTGTCGTGCGCCTATGGGCTTGGAGGTTGTGTTCATGGCGGAACCGCAGACGCTCCCACAGTTTTTCCTGCACAATTGCAGGCAATACGGAGAGAGCCGTATCGCCATGCGGGTAAAGGACCGCGGGATCTGGAAGAGCTATACCTGGCAGGAATGCTATGAACGAGTCAAGCGTATCGGCCTGTTTCTCAGAAAGATGGGTCTGGCGCCTGGCGACAGGGTCGCGCTTCTGGGGGAGAACAAGCCGGAAATCTACTGGGCGGAGATGGCCACCCAGGCCATGGGTGGGTCTTCCGTGGGCATTTTTTCCGACTGTGGGTCCCAGGAAGTCAAGTTCTTCGTCAATCACTCGGGCGCAACCTTCATTTTCGCCCACGACCAGGAACAGGTGGACAAGGTCCTGGACGTAAAAGCGGAGATGCCCCAACTCAAGAAGGCCGTGTATTGGGATCCCAAGGGCCTCTGGAGCTATGACGACCCGCTGCTGGTCTCTTTCGACGAAGCCCTGGTCGAGGGCCGGGAATACGAAAAGGACCATCCGGGCCTCTTTGAAGAGATGGTCCAAAGAGGAAAGCCGGAGGATATTGCGGTCATCATCTTCACCTCGGGCACGACCGGAAAACCCAAGGCGGCCATGCTTTCCCAAGGCGCGCTGGTCTCAGCAGCCAGGGGTTTCGTGGAGGTGGACGGCTACGGCCCGGACGACAACTATCTCTCCTTCGTTCCCGTGGCCTGGATCACTGAGCAGTTGATCGGGGTGGCCGGATCCATTTTTTCCGGCTTCGTGGTGAATTTCCCGGAGAACGCGGAAACGGTAAACGACAATATTCGGGAACTGGGGGCCAGGATCCTCTTCTTTTCTCCCCGCCAATGGGAGAGCATCAATCGGATGATCCAGTCCAAGATCCTGGCCACCAGTTGGATCAAGAGGACGGTGTACCGGTTTTTTATCCCCATCGCCATGAATGTCTCGGACAAACGGCTCAATCGGGAGAGGATTCCCGCCGGGCTGAAGGGGCTTCACTGGCTGGGCCAGTGGCTTCTCTTGCGCAGCCTCCGGGACAATCTGGGACTGAGTTTCCTCCGGGTCGGATACACGGCGGGATCCGCCATCAGCCCCGATATTCTGCGCTTCTTTCAGTCCATCGGCGTAAACATCAAGCAGATCTACGGCAGCTCGGAGATGGGCCTGGTGACCGCCCACCGCGACGGAGACATTCGGCCGGAGACCTCTGGAAAACCTCTGCCCGGAGTCACGATCCGTCTCTCCGACGAAGGAGAAATTCTGGTCCGCAACCCGGGCATGTTCGTCGGCTATTACATGGACGAGAAAGCCTATCAGGAAAAGTTCCGTGACGGATGGTACTGTTCGGGTGACTACGGGCACATGGATGAAGAAGGCCACCTCATCGTGATCGACCGTATGGAGGACCTTCGTTCCCTGGGTAACGGACGGAAGTTTTCACCCCAATACCCTGAAGTGCGTCTCCGATTCAGCCCATACATCAAAGAAGTGCTGGTCGTGGGGGACGAAGTGCACAGCGATCCCTGTTGCCTGGTCAACATCGACCTGGACAACGTCGGTCGTTGGGCCGAGGCCAACCGGATTGCCTACACCACGTTTGCCGACCTCTCCCAGAAAAGCGAAGTAGTCGAGCTGATCCGAGGAGAAATTCGACATCTGAACAAGACACTCCCGGAAGAGGCCCGCCTGGTGAGGTTCCTCAACATGGTCAAGGAGTTTGACGCCGACGAGGCCGAATTGACCCGGACGCGGAAGCTGAGGCGCTCTTTTCTGGAGGAACGGTATGCTGACATGATCGAAGGTCTGTACAGCGGTCAGGACGAAGTCGAGGTCAGTGCCACCATCGAATACAGGGACGGCCGCAAGGGGACCATGACGCGGCGGGTAAAGATCTGCACGCTTTAGTCTGAGAAGAGGGCGCCATGTATTTTATGCAGTTCCTGCTCAACGGCATTCTGATCGGGGGGTTGTATGCCTTGCTTGCACTGGGAATTGTCCTGGTCTACAAGGCCACCCGGGTCTTCAACTTTGCTCTGGGGGAGATGCTGGCCCTGGGTGCCTTCATCCTGTACACCTTCATGAAAGTCCTTCATTTCCCGATCTGGTTGGCTCTGCCCTGCAGCGTGGCGGTCATCATGCTCATCGGCCTTGGAATCGAACGGTGCACCCTGCGTCCCCTCATCGGCCAACCCATTCTTTCGGCCATCATGGCCACCCTGGCCCTCTCACTGATGATCCGGGGCGCCATCCTGTTTTTCTGGGGATCTCCCATCGTCAGCTACCCGCAGCGGCTCATGCCCGCCCGTGCCACCGTGTTCGGGGACATCTATCTGGCCAATGAACTGATCTGGACGTTCATTGTCTCCCTGGCCTGTTTCGCATCCCTGCTGCTCTTCTTTCGGTTTTCCAAGAGCGGCCTGTTCATGCGGGCAACGGCCGAGGGTCACGACACCGCCCAGGCCACAGGAATAAACGTCGAACACGTGTTCGCCGTCACCTGGGCTATTGCCGCCCTGGTTGCCGGCATTGGCGGCATCATGCTGGGCAACCGCTTCGGCATCGGAGTCACCACCCTGCCGGTCATGGCCATCAAGGCCTTTCCCGCCGTGCTGTTCGGCGGGCTCGAATCCGTCACCGGCGCCATTGTCGGCGGTCTGGTCATCGGTATCATCGAGAGCCTGGTGGGGGGGTACATCAACCCCCAGCTTTCCGAGATCACCCCGTATATCGTCCTGCTCATGATTTTGCTCATCCGACCCGAAGGTTTGTTCGGACTGCGAAGAATCGAGAGGATCTGACATGTACCGTCCCTGCGGCACGTTTGATCAAACGTACAGACAGACCATGGCCATTGTCCGGACCCGGAAGCACTGGGTTCTGACTTTCCTGGGCCTGGCCTCTCTCATGGCCATGCCTCTTTTTCTGAGCGGACGGGTCCTCCACTTCGTCAACCTGGTGGGTATCAGCATGATCGCGGCCCAGGGACTCAATCTCCTGACAGGCTTTGCAGGACAGATCTCCCTGGGGCAATCGGCCTTCATGGCGGTGGGGGCCTATTCCTCGGCTATCCTCACGGTGCACCTGCATGTCCCCTTTTACCTGGCCATTCCCGCCGCCTCGATCATTGCCGGGCTGGTGGGGGTGGTTTTCGGCGCACCGTCGCTTCGAATCAAGGGCTTCTACCTGGCCATGGCCACCCTGGCGGCCCAGTTCATCATCCCCTGGCTGGTCATGAATGTTCGCACCGACCTGACCGGCGGATCCAGCTCCATGCTGGTCCCCTCACCCAGGCTGGGCGGGCTGGTTCTCAACACACAGCAGTCCATTTTTTACCTGATCATCCCTCTGGCCTGCCTGACGGTCTTTCTGGTGACCAACCTCACACGAAGCCGCATCGGCAGGGCCTTCCTGTCCGTGCGGGACAATGACCTGGCCGCGGAAATGATGGGCATCAGCCTTCTTCGATACAAGCTCCTGGCCTTTTTCATCTGCTCCCTCTTTGCAGGCCTTGCCGGAGCCCTCTGGGCCTACTGGATGAGAGCCATTTCGCCGGACCAGTTCAACCTGATGGAGTCCATCTGGTTCCTGGGCATGATTATCGTCGGCGGCATGGGGAGTGTGGTGGGCGTGGCCTTCGGGGTGGTTTTCATCAAGCTCTTTGACATTGTCATCACGCTGTTCAGTCCGAGCCTGACCGTTTTCATGAGCCCCCAGCTCGCGCAGGACACGGCCGCCGGCCTCAGTCCTTTTGTCTTCGGACTGGTCATCCTCGTTTTCCTGATTCTCGAACCGAGAGGCCTGGCACACCGCTGGGAGATCGCAAAGGCATACTTCCGTTTGTGGCCATTCAAGTATTGACGGACCCGCGCCCGGACGTTGATCGACAGGTGGCGCGGCTATGGACCGTAATTCCTTTGGGAAAGGAGGGGAAAGCCGAGGAATGTCGAGCCGCTTTTCAGGGGAACCTTTTGCCGGTTTCAAGGAGGGATGACAATGAGAGGATTCGCTAAAGTTTCCGCCATGGTGTTCATGTGCGCCGTTTTCAGCCTGGCGTTTCTGGTTTTCCCGGCCGGCAGCATGGCCGAAAAGCCGGAAAAAATCATCTATGCCGCTATTCCCGACATGACCGGTCCCTACGCGGCCATCGTCGGCCCCGCCCAGGCCGCCTTTCAGGACGCGGCTGAATACGTCAATGCCAACGGGGGTATTCGGGGGGTGCCGCTGGAGATCGTGGTCCGAGACTGCGCCGGCAAGGTGGACGTCGGCGTGAACATCTACATGCAGTATAAAGAAATGAAACCTCGCCCTTCCATGATCTACGGAGTCCTCTCCGGCGTGGGAGAGGCCTTGAAGGACCGGATGAACGAAGACCAGATTCCGGGGATGTGGGTCTGCAGCACCGAAGTCATCTATCCGGCCATGTATACCTTTGGCGCCTACCCGACCTATGCGGACCTGTGCGGGACCTTCATCGACTGGCTGGCCGCCACCTGGAAAGGGGACAAGCCGCCGCGAATGGCCTTCCTGACATGGGATACCACCTACGGTAAGGCGGTCCTCTATGACGAGGTACGGGAGTACGCCAAATCCAAGGGTGTGGAAATCGTGGCCGAAGAGCTGTTCGGAGTGCGGGACGTGGACTTGACCAGCCAGTTGACCCGTATCCGGGCCAAGAATGCCGACTGGATTTTCACCAACACCGCCGGCCGCGGGCCGGTGATGGTGGCCAAGGCCGTCCGGGAAATGGGCCTGAAGGCCCGGGTGGCCGGATCCATCGGCCTGGACGACTCGTGCCTGTACATTGACCGCGATGCCTTTAAAGGTGCGGTGACCGTGTATCCTTTCGCCCACTGGAGCGAGGTGGACAACAAGGGCATCAAACTCATGAACGAGTACATCGAGAAAAACAAGCGCAAGCCCGAATACCGGACCATCATGTACCCCATGGGGTTTACGGGCGTGCTCGTTTTCAAGGAAGTCGTCGAGAGAATCGTGGACAAGTACGGATGGGACAAGGTGGACGGCCCGACCATAAAGGCCGAGATGGAGGCGTTAACGGATTTCAACGCCCATGACATAGCCACGTTCTCCTACACCCCGGATCGCCATTCCCCGAATATGACCCGGGTCTTGGAGGTTCAGAACGGAAACTGGGTGCCGGTCACGGACATGATGGAGTGCCCGGACCTGCGGCCGGCCAAGTACAAGTGATTCCAGGGCCCGATCCCCCGGGCTTTCACCGGAGGATCGGGCCCTGTTCCATCCCGCAGCACTACAACAGACGAGGTCCGCATGCTGGTCCTGAGCAACATCGAGGTGATGTACTCCAATGTCCTCCTGATCCTCAAGGGCGTCTCCCTGGAGGTGAAAGAGGGCCAGGTGGTGATTCTGCTGGGAGCGAACGGGGCCGGCAAGACCACGACGCTGAAGGCGGTGTCCGGCCTCCTCTACACGGAGGCCGGGGAGGTCACCGACGGCCACATCACCTTTGAGGGGACATCCATCAAGGGGATGAAACCACATAAGATCGTGGACATGGGCATTGTCCAGGTCCAGGAAGGACGACGCATCTTCGAGCACTTTTCGGTGGAAGAGGAGTTGAAGGTGGGGGGGTATGTGGCCGGACTATCCGGAGGGGGACTTCACCGGGAAATGGACCTGATCTACAACTATTTTCCACCCCTTTCCCACCTTCGCAAGAAGACCTGCGGCTGGCTTTCCGGCGGTGAACAACAGATGCTGGTGATCGGCCGGGCATTGATCACCCGGCCCAAGCTGATCCTGCTGGACGAACCGTCTCTCGGGCTGAGCCCGCTTCTGGTCGAGGACATTTTCTCCATCATTCAGCGAATCAACCGGGACCAAGGGACATCCTTCTTGATCGTCGAACAGAACGCCATGCTCTCCCTGTCGATCGGAGACTATGGGTACGTCATGGAAAACGGCCGCATCGTCATGGACGGGAAGGCGGCCGATCTGAAGGACAACGAGGATATCAAAGAGTTCTATCTGGGGCTGTCCGAAGTGGGTCAACGAAAAAGCTACCGTGAGATCAAGCACTACAAGAGACGCAAGCGGTGGCTCGGATAACTTGTGGAACAGCGCAATCAGTGGACTGAGATGACATGGAGCGGAATATGGAATTCGACGGCAAAGTCGTCCTGGTGACCGGATCGGCCCAGGGAATCGGCCTGGCTGCAGTCCGGGCATTCGCACGGGAGGGTGCGATCCTTGTGTTGAACGATCTCAACGGGGAGGCCCTGGACCGGACCGCCCTGGACCTGAAGGATGAAGGGGCGAAATGCCTGGGCATCGTGGCCGACACGTCGAAGAAAATCGAAGTCGACCGAATGTTCGGGAAAATCACGGAGACGTTCGGAAGGCTCGATGTCCTGGTCAACAATGCGGGCATCACCCGTGACGCGTTTCTTCACAAGATGACCGAAGAACAGTGGACCCAGGTCATCAACGTCAACCTGACGGGGGTCTTTTTCTGCCTGCAGGCGGCGGCGAAAATCATGCGCGATGCCCGGAGCGGATCCATCATCAACATCTCTTCCGACGCCCGGTACGGGAACCCGGGACAGGCCAACTACTCGGCGGCCAAGGAGGGAATCATCGGGCTGACCCGCACAGCGGCCAAGGAAATGGCGTCCCGCAATGTGCGTGTCAACGCGGTGTCTCCCGGGCCTATCGACACGCCCATGCTCAGGGCCGTGCCTGAAAAGGCCCGGCAGGCCTTTCTGGATGCGGTCCCCATGGCAAGAGCCGGCTCTGTGGACGAACTGAGCCAGGTGATTCTCTTCCTGGCTTCTGAGCGTTCCTCATACATCACCGGACAGGCCATCAACTGTGACGGGGGATGGATCATGCATTGACGGGCATGATTCGAGGAGGCGTGACGTGGCCGACAAGAGCAAACTGGGCGACACCTACGAGTTCGACTGGATGGTGGAACAGGGGAAAATCGCGGAGTTCGTGGATGCGGTGAGCGGACACGCCTCACCGGCCTCCGTGAAGAGAGGGTCGGGAGAGTCGCCGGCATGCTCCGACACCGTGGCGCCTCCGACCTTCACTACCGTGCCCATCATGTGGAGCGGGGTCCTGTTTCAGGCCTTTGAAGACCTGGCCATTCCCCTCTCCAGCATCATGCACGCCGAACAGTCCTACGAGTTTCTGGGTGAGATCCATGCCCGCGACCTGTTGCACGGGGCTATGGAAATCAAATCCATCACCGAGCGGGAAGGCCGGTCCGGCCCGATGGAATTCGTCCTCTTTGAAACGGTCTTTACCAACCAGCATGGGCGGACCGTGGTCCGTGAGCAGATGCTGATCGTGGAGCGAAAGAAGCCGTGACCGAGACGAAAGGGAACATCCTTCCGGATTTCCATTCCATCGCCGTCGGGGACGAGGTGGTCAGGCTGATCAAGCCGCCCGTCACCAAGGTTCAACTGGTTCGGTATGCCGGGGCATCCGGGGATTTCAACCCGCTGCACACGGATGACGTAATCGCCCGTCAATCCGGTTTCGACGGTGTAGTCGCCCATGGCATGCTCATCATGGCCTTCATGGCTGAGGCCGTCACCGCGTGGGTCCCCGGAAAGAGCTTCAAGGCCGTCAAGGTCCGCTTCAAGGGCGTCACCCGCCCGGGCGACGTTATCACGGTGATTGGAACGGTCATAGAAAAGCAGGCGACAGGGGTAGAGGGTGTCGTGGAATGTACGATCGAGGCGACCGGTCAGGACGGGGATATAAAGGCGGCAGGAACGTTTGAGGTGGTCTTGCCCCTGGATTAGGCGGGGCCTTCCATCCCGCGGGGTGCAGTTCAGAAGGGCGGGAAAACGACATTCCTTTGCGATTCGACGCGCTCTACGCGAAAACGGGCTTTGTGGACACCATCACTTTCGGAAGGAGAATGGCATTGGACTTCACGTTGACCAAGGAGCAGAGGGATATTCAGAAGGCGGCCCGTGAGTTTGCTCAGGGAGAGTTTCCGGACAGGGCCCAGGAGTTCGACAGGAACGAAACGTTTGACCTGGACATCTGGAGAAAGGCCTGTGAACTGGGCTTTGTCGGAGTATTCATAGCGGAAGAATATGGGGGTGCCGGGCTCGGTTTTCTCGAACACAGCATGATCACCGAGGAGTTCTGGGCTGTGGACGCGGGTATAGCCAACGCCGTCCTCACAGCCACTTTCGGGGCCGAACTGCTCGGGCTCTACGGCACCGAAGAGCAGAAGCAAGCCTACCTACCTCCCCTGGTGGAAGGGAAGTCCATCATGGGCACCGCCATAACGGAGCCGGACGCAGGCAGCGACGTCACCGGCGCCAGGACCACGGCCGTTCGGGACGGTGACGAATGGGTCATCAACGGATCCAAAATGTTCATCACCAACGGCACCATTGCCGACTATCTGCTGGTCTTCTGCGCCACGGATCCGGAGAATGAGGACCGGCACCGGCGACACACCTTCTTCCTGGTGGAGACCTCACGCACGGGCTACGAGGCCAACAAGATTCACGGGAAGCTGGGCATTCGGGCCAACGACACTGCGGAGGTATCTTTCAGCAATGTCCGAATCCCGGCAGCCAACCAGCTTGGTGAAGAAGGAGCGGGTTTCAAGGAACTCATGAGCTTCTTCAATCTGACCCGGCTTCATGTGAGTGCCATGGGAGTGGGCATCGCTCGAGCGGCTATGGAAGAGAGCATCGCTCACATCAAAAAACGTCATCAGTTCGGCGTGCCGCTCGCCTCGTTTCAGGTCAACCAGTTCAAGGTGGCCGAGATGGCCACGCGCATTCGGGCGTCCCGAAACCTCTACTACGAGGCCGCCGGACTTGCGGACCGGGGGCACATCGATCACGCCCTGATCGCCATGGCCAAGTGGTTCAGCGGAGAGACCGCGGTGAAGTGTGCGGACGAGGCGCTCCAGATGCACGGCGGCTATGGATACATCGACGAATACAAGGTTCAGAGGATCTATCGGGACGCCAAGATCGTGGAGATCTACGAAGGAGCCAAAGAGGTGGAGAAGACCATCATCGCGAGAGTGCTGCTGGGACGATGACGCGGGTGGAACCGATGGGAGTGAAACCCTATTATTCCAGACAGGAAAACCGGCGGGAAGAAGAGGGCCCCGGCATGATTCACGTGTGCTACGGCCGGGGATCGGGGAAGACCACCCGGTCCATCGGCCTGGCTGTGCGGGCGGCCGGTGCCGGCCTGCAGGTTCACTTCATCCAGTTCATGAAGTCCGGGGATTCCGGAGAAGTGGATGTGTTACGACGGATCCCCGGTATTCATTACTACTGCCCGGGACGTCATCCCTTCATCATGCCCAGCGGACCTGAGACCGTTCATCTGGAGCATGCCCGCGAGGCCCTGGCCCATGCGCACGAGGTCATCGAAAACGGCGCCGACGTCCTGGTGTGCGACGAAATCCTGAACACCCTGCTCTTTGGTGTGCTCTCCATGGATTCGGTAATGGGATTGCTGGAGCGCAGCCGTGGAAGGGCGGAACTGGTGATGACCGGAAGCGATGCCCCCGATGACATCATTCAGGCCGCGGACTATGCCACCGAATTCATCCAGAAGAAACACCCCTACTACGAAGGCGTCCCGGCCAGGCGCGGAATCGAGCTGTAGCCGGGGGGCCACGTGGATCAACTGACAGGAATCGTGCTGGATTTCGTTCTGAGGGAAGGGACGGTGGCGTCGGGCGTCGCCACCGGGAAAACGCTCAGAGGGGGGCCTCCCTCGCGGCGGACCTGCAATACGTCTTGACGGGCGCCCGGTCCGCCGTGAGCTTCGCCATACCCCTCTATGAGAACGCCTGAAAGCGGAGGAAGAAATTGTCCCTAGATCGAATCGTCCAGGCCCAGGCCCGGCTGCAGGCGGACAACCTCGCCGGTTGCATCCTGTTTTACTCCCGCGATGTGCTCTACTACACCGGCACGGGCCAGCCGGCCTGGCTTGTCCTGCGGCCGGACGATTATCGCCTGTTCGTCCGAAGCGGCATGGACTTCGTGTCGAGGGAATCCTGGCTGCCGCCGGACAGAATCACCCCGGAGCGGCGTCTGTCCATTGCCCTGGAGGAGATGTTTTCGGGAGAGGGCGGCGGGGAAAGTGTAGGAACGGAGCTCGATCTCCTGACGGTGCCTCAGGCCGGTGAATTTCAAAAGGCCCTGGGGCGGCGCAGGCTGGTGGATTTCACTCCGGCTGTTCTCGAACAACGCATGATCAAGTCTGCCGCGGAAGTGGATCTCATCCGGGAAGCCTGTGGGGCGGCCTTGGCCGGGCATGAGGCTGCGGTGGAATTCCTGTCGTCCGATGGGGAAAAGACCGAACTGGCACTGTCCGCCGCCGTGGAAAACGCGCACCGCCTGGCCGGTCATGAAGGCCTTTTTTTCATGCGCCAGCCGGACTTTGTCATGGGCCGCGGACCGCTGGCCTCCGGTCCCAATCTGCAGGAGATCAGCGGCCTTGTTTTTACCATTACAGGCCGGGGGCTGAGTCCGGCCGTGGCGGCCGGGGCCTCTAAACGGTCTATCCGTAGGGGTGACCTGATCCTCATCGACATCCCGCCGTGCATTCAGGGCTACCACGCCGACCAGACCCGCATGTACTGCCTGGGGCGCACTTCGGTCCGTGCTCTCGATGAACAGAGTCGGCTTCGGGAACTCGCCGACAGCCTCCTGGAATCCATCAGGCCCGGGCTCACCTGCGAAGAGGTATATCGATTGACCCGGGACAAGGCAGCGGAACTGGGACTCAAGGATTCCCTGCTGCGCTTTCCGTCCGGCATCCAGGCCCACTTCGTGGGACACGGCCTTGGGCTTGAACTGAACGAACCCCCGCTCCTGGCCGGGGGGCGGGAGGATCGGCTCCGGGCCGGCATGGTTCTGGCACTGGAACTGCACATCATGACCGGGGACGGCATTACGCTCAAGCTGGAAGACACCTTCCTCCTGGCTGAAGACGGCTGCCGCCTGCTGACCACAAGCCCTCGCGAGTTGACCGTGGTTTGACATGCGCCGCGTATGTGTCGATAGCGGCGCTTTCATTTCTATCCGAACTCTGCGGGTTGATCAGACCGGCCGGCATGGGTGAGCCTTATGTTCCCTCTTGCCTGATCTCCGCTTCGAATTCCTTGAGAAAGGCGTCGCGCTCTTTCCAGTCGCTTCCGAACCTCTGATCGAAAAAGCCACCCAACTTGTCGAAGAACTTGATCCAGAGGGATTTTCCGCCATCTGTGACCATGCTCTCCAGGAATTCGGGGAGATCCGAGATCTTTTCCTTGGGGAGAAAGGAAACGGCCCCCAGTTTGATGGATTTCTTCACTGCCTCGGGGGTCAGGGCATGCGCTGTGAGCATGACCGTCGGGAACCCTCGCGAAACAGACGTTCTCAAGAGCCTGAAGCCATCAACTCCCATGATGTCCAGCACAACCGCATCGAAGGTATATCCCAGGAGATTCTGAAAGGCCGTCTCATAGTCCCGGACCTTGCGGACTCGGCACATGTAAAGCTCTTCCTCTATGGTGTCCAGAATGTCAGGTTCGTCGTCAACCACCAGGATGGTCTTGCCTTCCAAAGGGCTCGTTGAAGTCAACTCCTTGTCCCTCCTCTTTTGTGTTTGGGAACCCGATTTTCGACCCTGAAAAACGGGTTCGCCTTTCCCCAAAATAGTAAGATAGAAGGCCTGCAATGTAAAGGAGCTTTCAAATGAATTCGTTGACATCAAGGCACCAAAACCATTAGTTTTTAAGGTGTCAGAACGGCTTCGTTCCCTGCGTATGGAGCGTCAGGGTCCGCAGACCACCCCTTTCCGAGGCGACGCCCTTGCCTGAAGGTGCCCCGCCGGGACGCCCATGAAGAACAAGCTCTACGTCATCAACGGCCGGTTCGAGCGGAACGAGTTTCCTCTCGACGACGATGTGGTCCTGGTGGGACGGGGCCCGGAAAATCCCATCCGACTCAACGACCTCTCCGTGTCGCGATCCCACCTGAAGATCGTGAGGCGGGGGGAGACCTACTTCATCGTGGACCTGGGCAGCCGAAACAAGACCTGGATCGACGGGAAGGCCATCGAACCCGGCGTCGAGGTGCCTGTAACAACAGGGCAGCACATCTCCGTGGGCAACATTCTCGTCACCATCGGCCGGGTCTATGAGAGCGACGGCCTGGTGGCCCGGTACATGATCGATCTTGCGGACCGGGACGAGGATACCGAACGGTTTCGGTTCATCAAGGACCGGCGCATCACGGACCGTGAGAAGCTGGAAGTCATCCACGAGGTCTCGTCTCTGCTCATGCAGTCCCTGGAGCTGCCGGAAGTCCTGGAACGCATCGCCGAGGCCGTGTTTTCCTCCTTCGAGTCCAGCGACACCATGGTCCTTCTCCGAATGGAGGAAGAGAGCGGAGAACTGAAGGAACTCGTGTCGCGTTCACGGTTTCCGGAAGGGGACCCGCGCTCGAAGTACAGCCTCACCGTGGTCCGCCGGACCATGGAGGAAGGCAAGGCCGTCATCATGGCGGACACGGAAGAAGAGGAAGAGGACCACCTGTCCGAGAGTATTGCATTCAGGCGGATCAAGTCCGTGATGTGCGTCCCTCTTGTGAGCAAATCGCGGATCATGGGAGCTCTGTACCTTCATTCGGTGGACAAGCCCTTTGGATTTCGGAAGTCCGACCTTTATCTGCTGACCGCCCTGAGCGGCGCCGCGACCGCGGCCATTGAAAACGCACTGATCTTTCAGAAGCAGCAGGCCGCGGAAACGGCCCTTCGGAAGGCACACGACGAGTTGGAGGACCGGGTCCGGCAGAGGACCCTGGAACTCTCCGTCGCCAATACCCGCTTGACCGAAGAGATCGAAGAGAGGAAGCGGACGGAAGCCGCCCTCAAGGAGAGCGAGGAGCGTCTTCGGGATCTCTTCGACAACGCCAACGACCTGATCCAGTCCGTCTCGCCGGAAGGCCGGTTCCTGTTCGTCAACCGAAAATGGCTGGAGACCCTCGGCTACTCCCGGGAAGAAGTCGCCGGCCTGATCCTGTTCGAGGTCATCGCCCCGGAGAGCCTGGCCCATTGCAGGGAGGTGTTTGGACAGATTATCTCGGGCGGCTTTGTGGAGCAGGTGGAAGCCGTGTTTCTGGCCAAGGATGGAAAGCGGATCCACGTGGAAGGGAACGTCAACTGCAAGTTTGAGAACGGGCAACCGGCCTCCACCCGCGCCATCTTCCGCGACGTGACCGGACGAAGGGCCGCGGAAGAGGCCCGGGCCGAGGTGGAGGAACGATTCCGGAACCTGGCCAGAGCGGCCCAGGACGCCATCATCTCCATCGATCACGAAGGAAGGATCAACTACTGGAACCGGTCCGCCGCATACATGTTCGGATACACAGACGACGAGGCCATCGGGCAGGACGTCCACCTCCTGCTGGCCCCGGAGCGCTACCAGGGGGATTACACAGGACATATCGAGACGTGGAAACGAAGCGGCGAGGGGGGGCTCCTCGGAAAAACCCGGGAACTCACGGCCCGCCGCTCGGACGGGACCGAGTTCCCCGTGGAACTCTCCCTCTCTTCGGGGAGAGTCAGAGGAGAGTGGAACGCCCTGGGGATCGTGAGGGATATCACGGAGCGAAAGGAGGCGGAAGCCGCCCTTGAACTCCGGACCCGTGAACTGGATATGCGATACAAGCAGGTCTACTGCCTCTATGCCATATCGAGACTCAAGGGAAGCCCCGGCGCCGACCTGAGAGCCGTGCTTCAGGGAATCGTGGAACTCATCCCTCCGGCCCTGCAGTATCCCGAGATCTCCTGCGCGCGCTTGAACCACCAGCACGAGGTCTTTTGTTCCCCCGATTTCGTGGAGACGGAGTGGACCCTGAAATGGCCGGTTTCGGCCAGCAACGGGGAAACGGGCAGCGTGGAGATCTTTTACCGGGAGAAACGGCCGGAGAGGGACGATGGACCGTTCCTTGTGGAGGAGAGGACCCTGCTCCACGTCATTGCCGAACAGGTGGGGGAGATCATTGAACTCAAGCAGGCGGAAAAGGACCTGGCCACGGCTCGGGAACGGGAGATCGACATCGGGGCGAAGATCCAGAAGACCCTGCTCCTGGACTCTCCCCCCAGGAATTTAAGGGGGATTCGGATCGCCGCCATGACTGTGCCCTCCCAGCGCATCGACGGGGATTTCTACGAATTCATCACCCTTTCTCATCGGGTCCTGGACATCATCGTGGGAGATGTCATGGGCAAGGGGGTCCCGGCCGCACTCCTCGGGGCCGGAATCAAGGGGCATTTCCTGAAGTCCCTGGCTGCCATGTTGTCTCCTGCGTGCCGCGCTCCTCTTCCCGGGGACATCGTACAAATGGTCCACAACCGCATGGTCGGAGAACTCATCGATCTGGACTCCTTTGTCACCTTGACCTATGCGAGGTTCGACCTCGACGCGAACCGCCTGGATTTCGTGGACTGCGGGCACCCCAAGGCCTTTCACGTCAGTGCTTCCACCGGAGAGACGGCCCTCCTGGAGGGTCACAACGTCCCCTTGGGCTTCCGGGTGAACGAGACCTACGAACAGGTCTCGGTTCCCTTTCAGGAGGGGGACCTCTTTTTCTTTTACTCGGACGGTGTCACCGAGGCCCGGGACGACCGGGGACGATTTTTTGGTTGGGAGCGGTTGCTTTCATGCATTCAGGATGCGGCGAACCTTTCCGTGGAGGAGATTATCGATCGAGTGCGGGCCGCGGTCATGACGTTTTCGCGCACCCGCTCCTTTTCCGATGACCTGACCTGTGTGGCCGTGAAGATCGGCGAGAACCAGGGAAAGGAACTCCTTTCCCGCATGGAGGTGGAGCTTGCGAGCCGGCTCGACGAACTGGAGGCCCTGCGGCGTTTCGTCCGGCGGGCCTGCACCGAGAGTGGGCTGGAGGCCACGAACGACGAGGTCCAGTGGCAGATAGGGATTGCGGTGAACGAGGCCTTTTCCAACATCGTGAAGCATGGCTACGAGGGCAATTCCGAAGGGCGCATTCATGTGGTGGCCGAGATCTTCCCGGATGAATGGGCCTTTTCGATCCACCACCGGGGAAAACCGTTCGAGCGGATGGAGGGGGCCGCTCCCCCGATTGACCTGGCCCGGGACCACGGGTTCGGGCTCATCATCATGGACAACTACATGGACGACATCACCTATTCCCACTCCCCCGACGGGATCAACACTGTCCGGCTTGTGAAGAAGCGGCGGTGAGACGGTATGAGACCAGGCCGACAATCGAGAAATGTGCTCAGGGACTGGGCCGTCAGCATAATGAAAACCCTGTTGCATGGGAGTTGAGGAGGCGCAGATGGAATTGCATTTACACCCTGCCGGTGACATTATGGTCGTTGAGGTCCCCGGAGAGACCCTGGATGCCGGTAACACTCAGGAGTTCAAGAGCGCCGTCGGGCCGGTCCTGGAGGCGCACAAGCAGGTGGTCTTCGACCTGTCCGGGCTGGCATTCGTGGACAGTTCAGGTTGCGGGGCACTCCTTTCCTGCCTGCGAAAGGTGAAGGGGCACGATGGAGACCTGAAACTGTGCAGGATCACCAAGCAGATCCGAGACCTCTTCAACGTGATTCGAATGGACCAGGTCTTCCAGATCTTCGAGACCCGGGAAGAAGCGGTGAAATCCTTTGCATCTTGACCCCTCCGAAGACGATTGAGGAGGATATCGGCGGGCCCACCGGTCCGAACGAGGTGAGAGCATGCGGCACCCGTATTGGAAGCATGCCGTTCTGCCCGTGGAAGTCGTCTTCTCTTACGGGATCCTCCTGCTCCTGCGGAAGAGGGGCGTGGTCGGGCTTGAGCCGTATTTTCTCACGACAGCCTTTATGGGGCTGGCCTTTTCCCTCTACTACGGGTTTCGAGGAATGATCGGGGCCGCCGTGGGAACGGCGGTTCTTCTCTTTGTGGACATGGGATCCGCCCTGCCGGAGTTTCTTTCCGCCCGGTACATGGAAGTCACATTCTTTGCCGGGACCCTTCTGATTACCGGCTTCGTCAAGTCGGCCGCGGAGAGGCGAGCCATTGGAAGAGAGCTGACCAACGCCATTCTCATGAAGCGTTTGGAGCGCTTGACCATCGAGCTGTCCGAGCGGGACCGGGCCCTTCAGGACGCCTTTCAGGAAGTCCTCGTGGACATGGATTCACCGAGGATCATGTACCAGGCCCTGCGGCGTCTGGAGGAGATCCCCGAGCGGGATGCCTTTCTCAGCGAGATCCTCTATGTCCTCTACACCCACTGCCACGTGGAAAAATCGAGCATTTTCGAACCAAAGGGGAGGAACGATTTCAAGCGGGCCGCGTCCTTCGGACCCACATCACTCCCGGACCGGCTCAGGTGGAAGGCGGAGGACATGCCTGAGATCATCAAGGTGGCCGCCACGGAACAGGAGGTGGTTATCCCCAAGGAGATGGATCACCGTCTGGTCATGGCCATCCCCATCCTCTCCCAGGCCGGGGACCTGAGGTATATCCTGCTGATCGAGGAAATCCGTTTCATCAATCTCTCGGAGAACCTCATCAACCTGCTCAAGATCGCCGCGCACTGGATCAAGACTCTGATGGAGAATCGTCTTCACCTGGATGATCTCCTTCCCATGAGTGTCTACCGTTCCGTCCTCGTCTACCGGCGGGAAGAGGGGGTGCGGGTCATGGCGCAAACGGCACAACGATACCGGCGATACGGCCTACCCTATGCCGCTCTGCGGGTCACGGGACCCGTTTCGGAGGATCGGGCCAGGGCTCTTTCGCGCTCCCTGCGACTGTTCGACATGCTGGTGATGACCGGTGAGAACGAGCTGACCCTCTGCCTGGCCATGGCGGCGGGCGTCAACATCCCGTTTGTGATCAGAAGGCTCTCCGAGGCCCACCCGGAGTTCCTCTTCGAAGAGTCGAACACGTTGTCCGAAAAGCCGGGAGAGCGCCAGTGAAGAACAAGTTGTACGTATACTGGTTCATCACGGAGCTTGCTGCGGCCTATTTTCTTCTGGGGGGAAGAGCGGGCTACGGAGATCTGGCGGGCTTCTTTCTCTCCCATGCCACGACCGTGGGTCTGACCGTCATGATCTCCGGCCTCCTGATGGGGACCGACAAGACGCTTCGAAAACGGGTCATGAACCGGGGATTCCTGGCCTTTCTGCTGGCCATCGCCGTCATTCCACTCATCGGGCCCGCAGCGGCCCTCTCCTTCTGCCTTTTCCTTCGGTTCTACCCGATCTACCCGGTTCGATTCGAGTCGTTTCACAAGGTGAACCGGGACGTTCTCCTGGTCCTGCAGAAGTCGCTGGAGGGCCGGACCATGCCCGTGTCCGAGGCCTTGCTTATTCGAGGCCTGACGCGGCCCCAGGGTCTGAAGATGGTGGGCATCATCGGAGACATGGAGTGGTCGGCCACCAAATCGGGGCTCTTGAAGTACATCATTCGGCTGAGTCCGCACCAGAGCGTGGTACTCATGGCCATCGATGTCCTGAAGAAGAAGATGGACCATGTCCTGTCGGAGATCGTCCATCTCGAATCGGGGGAAGCCTTCGAACCTTCGGACCTGGTCCGCCTGGCCAACCTGTACCACGAGATCTGTTACCTCGACCTGCCCGACCCGGTCATGAAACCGTTCTACGCCTCCAAGGCGTGCGATTACGCCGTACAGGCCTTTCAACGGGGCAAGACGGAAGACGACGCGCTCTTTGCCGTACGCTACCTTCTCGAGGCGGACCGGGTGGAGGAGGCGGAAGGGATCTATCGGCAGGTCCGCGACGAGGGGAACTACTTTTTCCCCAAATGGATCACCTATGAGTTCGAACTGGCGTTTCGAAGCAGGAACTACGATCTGTTTCAGGATCTCTATCTGTTGATCGAATCCGGAGGCGGGGTCTTTATCCCGGACCGGGTCAAAGAGGCGGCGAGTGCATGGCGCAGAGTGCTGACATCTGCCTGGTTGTAGAAGGGAGTTATCCCTATGCCACGGGAGGAGTCTCCACATGGCTCCAGTGGCTCATGGAAAACCTGGATGAGCTCTCGTTTTCCATCGTGGCCCTGGTGGCCGAGGAGAAAGATGAGGCGGACAGGCGGTACCGCTTTCCGGAGAACGTGGTCTCGTACCGGGAGTTCGCCATCTTCGACTACCGCGAGATCGAACAGGCGGATCCTATGGACATCTCTCGAAGGCAATGGGCCGAGCTCTCAGGGCAGCTTCACCGGATGATGGGGGAGTGGAAAGCGGGGCGCCTTTCACAAGAGAGCATCGGCATGCTTCGGGACCTGGCCTTCAACCGGTCTCCTAGGGTTTTTCGCAACTTTTTTCGGGACGAATCCGCCTTTTCCCTGTTGACGCGCCTCTATGAAGAGTTTCGGGGAGAGGTGGGATTTCTGAAGTACTACTACAACGTGCGAAACATTCACCTGATCCTGTTCCGCCTTCTGACACTTCTTCCCCGAATGCCCGACGCCGCCGTCTACCACTCGCCCGGGACGGGCTATGGAGGCCTGATGGCCTGTCTCATGGCCGCGCTCTGCAACCGGTCGAGCCTGATCACGGAACACGGCATCTATCTCCAGGAACGGGAAATGGAACTGCTCAAGTCCGACTGGCTGGACGACGCCTATCTGAAGGAGATGTGGATCGACAGTTTCTCCGCCCTTTGCCTTTGGCAGTACAACACCTGCGATCGCATCGTCACCCTGTTCGAGGGGAACCGGAGACTGGAACAGGACTACGGCGCCGACCCCGAACGGATTCAGGTCATTCCCAACGGCATCGACATCCCGCGGTTTCGCGAGGGAAGACGCCCTCGCTGCCGAAGCCTTCCTCGAACCGTGGGGTTTGTGGGGCGGGTGGACAGCGTGAAGGATATCAAGACATTCATTCAGACGGTGGCGTTGATCAAGGAGGCTTTCCCGGACGTCCGCGCCCTGGTCGTAGGCCCCACCGACGATCAACCCGCCTATTTCCGGGATTGCCTTGATTTCGTGAATATGCTCGGCCTGGAAGAGACCCTCACCTTCACCGGTCCGGCTGACGTGATCCCTTACTACCGGCAAATGGATGTCCTTTTACTCACCAGCATCAAGGAGGCCATGCCCCTGGCGGTCATGGAGGCCATGGCGAGCGGGGTTCCCGTGGTCGCTACGGATGTGGGGGCCTGCCGGGAACTCCTCCTGGAAACGGGGGACGGTTTCGGAGAAGCCGGTTCGGTGAGGCGGATCATGGACGCCCAGGGCATCGCGGAGGCCGCCCTCACCATTCTTCGGGACGAGGCCGTGGCCGACCGTATGGCGGAAAACGGGATTCGGAGAATCGAAAACCGCTACAGAGAAGATCTGGTCCTTCGGGAGTACAGAGACCTCTACCGGGAGCTGATGCATGAGCGAAATCCTGTCGCTGGTTGACCGGCTCAAAGACCGTCCTCCCATGACACGGATGATCTTCCGGGAGTCCCTCGACTCGTTCGAGGCGGTGGGGGCCTGGTTTCTCACCATTTTCTGCCTGGCCGTCATGGGCATCTCCGTGCACGTGATCACGAGTCGGGCGCCGATCCTCTTTTACCTCCTCGTCACCTATGCCACGGCCCTGTCCCTGATTCTCACGGCGCCCTTTCACACCCTCTTCACCCGCTACATGGCGGACAAGGTCTATCTCGGCTCCTTTCACGACATCGTCAACAGCCTCATGGCCCTGACGGTCCTGGTGACCGTCCTGGCCGTCTCCCTTTCCGCCCTGTTTGTTGTGCCCTTCTCCAGCATCGATGTGAACCTCAAGATCTCTTTCGTCGGGCTGACCGCTATTCTGAGCCTGTTCTGGTGCGTTGGGACCGTTCTCAGCACGGTTCGCCGGGAACGTCTCCTGCTGAAGCTGTTCAGCGCCGGCATGGGAACCACGCTGCTCCTTTTCATCACCTCCCGGTGGATGGAGACCCAGGCCCTGATCCTGTTCTTTTCCGTGGGCATAGCGATTCCCGTGGCCGGAGGGTATTCCTACGTGGTGAAGCTCTACCTCCGCACCGGAGTCCGGTTGGATGACTCCTTCCTGAGGCGGCCCGGAGGATGGAGGATCGGGTTTTCCGCATTTTTTTTCATGTTCGGATTCTGGGTGGACAAGATCATCTTCTGGTTTTCTCCCAAGACCGGGGAATCCATCAATGGGGCGTTTCACTTTTATGGAGAGTACGACTTTCCCTTTTTCGTGGCTCTGACCATCATGATGATCGGCTCCCTGATCATCTACAAGGGCATCAAGAAGAACATCAACGCACCCTATGAGGCCTTTATCTTCAAGTTGTCCAATAACTTCCCGTTTCGGGAGCTGGCTGTGGAGAAGACCAAGCTGTTCACGGGGATCGCTCAGATCTCATCCTCCCTGTTCCTGTTCTACGGAGGGATCTGCATGCTCGTCCTCTTCCTGGCCTATATCGGAATCATCCCCATCCCGTGGCAAAACCCCTTCGTGTTTCACTACCTGTTGACGGGAACCATCTTTTTTTCGCTCTACTTCTTCTTTTTTCTGATCATCCAGTATCTTGACGAATACACGGCGCTTCTGAAACTGAACGGGTTGTTCTTCCTGATGAACGGGGTCTTCACCGTGATCTCTATCGAACTGGGCTGGGGGTTTCGAGGGGCCGGTTTCCTTGCTGCGTCCTTTGTGGTGGCGGTGGTCGGTTTTTTCGTGGTGAACCGCATCGTGGGCGGCCTGGAATACCAGGTGTTTCGAAGGGCTTCGGGTAGACATGTCTAGACAGGTCCGTTGTGCACCGTCCAGCGGGCGCTGCGGGATGGGTCCATGCCGGAACGAATGGGACGCAGGAAGACGATCCGACCGGGAGCGGACCATGGAGGTGATGCGGGGATATGGGAAAGCGGAGAAGAGGTAACGTCATCCGGGCATGCGCGCGGACCATGCCGGGAGCGGCCCTATCCGCCGCCTGTGTCCTGGTGCTTTTCATGGCCCTCTTCGTGGGGTGCGGTCCAGGCCCGCCGACCGTCTCGGAAGAAGGCCGGGAATTTCGCGCGGACATGCGGGAACTGGTCCTCCGCATCGGAACGTACTCACGAGCGAAACGGCCCGGATTTCTCGTGGTCCCGCAGAACGGGCTGGAGCTTCTCACTTCGGACGGCGATCCCCGGGGTGAGGTCGTGTCCCGGTATGTGAAGGCCATTGACGGAGTAGGTCAGGAAAGCCTGCTCTACGGATACCCGGCCATGGACCAACCCACTCCCCGCGCCATGAGAAAGGAACTGAACCGGCTCGCTGCCGTAGCGCGGGACAACGGGCTGGTCGTCATGGTGATCGACTACTGCCGGGACAGGGACCGGGTGGAACGATCCTTTATATTCAACCGAAGGCGGGGGTATATCTCCTTTGCCGCGGACAGTCGGGAACTGGATGACATCCCTGCCTATCCGGCCCTTCCGTTTCGACATCACTGCCGGAATCTCACCGGCCTGGCCGGGGCCGAGAACTTTCTTTGCCTCCTGAACATGTCCCGGTTTTCTTCCAAGAACGATTTCGTGAATGCCGTGCGGGAGAGCCTCTATGACATGGTCGTCATGGATCCCTTCTATCTCGGCGATGTCCCCTTTTCCCGCCGGGAGGTTCTCGCGCTCAAGCGCAAGCCCTGCGGGGGAAACCGGCTTGTGCTGGCCTACCTGAGCATCGGCGAGGCCGAGGAGTACCGAACCTATTGGAAAGAGACCTGGAAGAAATCGCCTCCCGCATGGATTGAGGAGGAAAACCCCGACTGGCCGGGGAACTACAAGGTGCGGTACTGGATGGAGGAGTGGCAGCGGATACTGATGGGAAGTGAAGACGCGTGTCTCGATCGAATCATGGATGCGGGGTTCGACGGCGTCTACCTGGATATCATTGACGCGTTCTGGTATTTCGAGGGGAAGGCGGCTGTGAATTGACGTCGCTTTTCATTCGGTCCATCAGGGTCATGGCCTTCTGGTACTCTTTCAGGGCCGGCCCCGAACGTTGGTCGGCGAAGTAAAGCTCCCCCAGTTGATACCGGACCTCGAAGTCGTCCGGGTTCAGACGGTTGTAGGCCTCGAATCGGGCCATGGCCGTCTTCGGGTCGTTGTTCCATGCGTAGACCTGTCCGCTCCCCTTGAGTGCCCGGAGGTTCTTGGGGTCCCGCTTCAGGGCGGCCTCGTAAAAGGTCAGGGCCGCGGAGTACCGGTTCAACCAGAGGGCCCGATCCCCCATCTCGGCCAGGAGCGCCGGATCGTCCTGATGGCTGCGCGCCAGCGTGGTATAGACATCCATGGCCTGTTCCCGCTTTCCGGTCATTTCGTAGGCCGCGGCGAGGAGGAGGCCTTCCTCTTTGGGAAGAGGGTCCTGGTCTTTCACGTGCCGGAGCAACTCCAGGGCCCGGATCCCTTCCTGCCGATCGAGAAAGGCCCCGGCCAGTTGAATCCGTTCCCCGTTTTCCAGGAGGCCGTCCTCTTCGAGCAGAATCAACTCCGCGATCTGTTTGTCCCGCTTTCCCAGCCAGCCGTAGTAGGTGGCGAGCCGTCTGCGAAGGGTCCCGTTCTCCGGGTCCAGGGACAGGGCCCGTTCGAAATAGACAAGCCCTTGTTCCAGCCTGTCCGCCTGAAGATACGCGTCTCCCGCATTCAGGGCCTTTTGAAGATCGCCGGGCTCCCGGTCCGACATGTCGGCCAACAGGGGGGCGGCCCGGCCGGGACGGCCGGACTCGGCATAGAGCCGGATCAAAAGATCCCGGAAAGGCCGGTCTTCGGGATGTCTCTTCAGATAGTCCCGGACGGCTTCAAAGGCCGTATCGCTGGAAGGGGCGGGCTCCGAAGGCGGCGCGGGTCCCAGCGCTCCAGGACCTCGAAGCCGTTTCGCGGCCAGGGTCAGGGCCTCGGCCTCGTATTCCGGCCGGCCCGTGTATCCGGCTAGTTCGATGAGCCGAAAGACGTCGTCTCTTGTGGCGTCTTTCCGTCCCGCCACGTCCCGTTGGACCCGGTAGGACGCCTCGGGGCCGTCGGTCCAGAGAAAGGCGTCCGACGCCTCTTTCTTGAGTGCCCGGTCCGCAGGCCTCAGGGCCAGGGCCCGGGACAGGGCCTGCTTGAGGACGGCGGGGTCATTGGTGTATCCGGCCACCTGAATCATCCGCGCCACAGCGGCCTTCTCCCCTCCGGACCGCGCGGCCAGTTCCTCCACCAGGGGCCATGCCTTTCGCGGGTTCTCCGCGGCCAGGTAGAGGGTTGCCCTTCGTTCCAGCAGGGCCTGATCCTGAAGACCCGATTCGCCGGCCAGGTCCGCGGCCTTCTCCTTCATCGCGGGCCGGTCCGATTCCTCGGCCGTTGCGAGAAGCCCATCCACATACGTCGGATCTCGGGGGCTGGCCCGGTGCAGTTCTTCGTACAACCGGAAGGCGCGGACCGGGTCCCCGGCGGCCCGATACAGACCGGCCAGGGAGACCCGGAGCGAGTCGGAGTCGGGCTCCATGTCAAGACGCTGTTCCAGGGACTGTATCAAGCGTGGTGTGTTTCCCGTCTGTCCGGCCAGTTCCCCGGTCAGGCGGGCCAGGGCCATGTCCCCGGGTTGCTGTTTCTGGAGCTCCAAGACGAGGGACAGGGCCCGTTCCAGGAGCCCGTTCCACCGGAGGTAGTCCACCCACACCAGTTGAAGGGTGATACCTCGTTCCAGACGTTCGTCCAGTCGACGGGCCAGGGCCCGCCCCTCTTCCAGGTGTCCGGTCACCAGGAAGGACTCCAGAGCGGCCTTGGCCGTCTCGGTCTCGGTTGTGGCCGGAATCCCGCCTGACCCCTGTTCGTCCGTGTAGCTGGACCGGACGCGGTAGAGGTCGACAAGGAGTTCGTCGAGCAGGGGACCGGGCGTGTCGGCGCTCCGCTTCCCGGCCAGGGACCCCAGGGTCCGGGTCAATTCCTCCAGCAGGGGGTCCTCGGCGGCCTCGGGTTTCTCCTCCGTCTCCAGGAGCCGGACCACGGCTCGTGCCTCCAGTTGGGGCTGTTGAAAGTAGCGGGCGTATTCGATGACCTTCTGCAGGATCTGGGGGTCGGAGGGTTCTTCGAACGCGGTGCGCTCGTAGGCCGTAAGGGCCGCCCGCGGATTGCGGTTCCACTCATAAAAGGAGGCGAGGCGATTCCAGTCGGCCGATCGCTGAGGCGCGGACTGCACAGCCCTTTCCTGCAGCCGAATCGCCTCGTTCATGTCCCCTGCGAGAAAATGGGTTTCCGCGCTGAGCCGCAGGAGTTCCGGGTTGTCGGGGTCCTTGGCGAGCATTCGGGCGATCTCGTCCTGGGCATCTTGAACCCGGCCCCGTTCCAGGTGAAAGTCGATGAGCATACGCTCCCGGGGAAACAGGAGAAAGGACACGACGATCAACACCACGAGGACGAGCAGGATCTGCCAGACCCGGAACCGGATCAGTGAGAGCCTGGCGTACCCGGCGGCGGGTGGCGACTCCCGTGTTTCGGGAGGCAGCCCCGCCGTGCGTTTCGTCTCGTCTTGGGTCACCATGTGATGTCCAGTGTCCCCGTGGTCACACCGGGAATCGACAGGATCCCCTCGGAATCGGATGACTGCCGTATTCCGCCGGTCCCCACGGCCGAACCCGAGATGGCATGAATCCGGTTTGGTTCAAGCCCCCCGATCTCCACAAATCCCGTGCCGAATCCCCCATACCGCAGGGTGATCCGCTTTTCTCCTCTTTCCAGGCCGTCCACCCGGCCGCCGGCCTTTCGCAGGTGCGGGACGACCCGTGCGGACCCGCTCCTGTCGCTTGTCTCCACCTGGATCACGGCCCGGTCCCGGTCCGGAGCCAGGGAGACGAAGAGTCCCCGGGGTTCATGGACCCAACCCAGGACATGCTCGCATTGGTCCGGGTCCACCCGAAGGGAGGTGTCTTCGAACCGGACCGTGGTGCACTCCCCGTAATGATGGATCTCATAGCGTCCGGGACCGGCCGCACGGATCTCGGCATCGAGGTACCCGCGAACCATCCGGAGGTAGTCGGATGTGAACATCCGCGCGGTCTCCTGCTTCAAGACCCATGTGTAGACGTCCTCAAGGGCCTTCAGGGAGGCCGGGTATTCTGCACTGTAGAAGTGGTAGTAGATGTCGATGGGGGCGATTCGGCGAGGAGACCCGGTCCGCTCCATGGTGGTGATGATGTTTCGGAACCCCTGATGGGGTCCCTCCCACAGGTTGGTCAGAATGTTCTCGTTGGCCTGCCCCGTGTGCACCTGGTACCGCCCCCCCACGTTGCGGACATAGGGGGCCACGGAGGTGTACGAGTCGTATATGTCGTCGAAGATCGTATCGCCTCCGTTCATGTTCAGAATGCCGAGTTCGTCGCAGCGGGCCACGTCCGACGCCCTGGGTTCGCAGTTTCCGGTCCAGAGGAACACCCGGCAGGGTTTTTCCGGCGGTGCCAGGTGCCGGTTGATGTACTCGACGGAGTAGTCGATCTCCATGGCGGGGTCGAATTCGTACCCCGGGATCACGATTCCGTGAAGCCGGTGATACCGGCTCCTTCCGGCGTACTCCGGGTTCCAGTAAAAGGGGTGCGAGTAGGAGTGGCTGGCCGGCTCCACATTGGGCAGGCTGAAGATGCTGCGGGCAAGGGCCATGAGGGAGTCGTTGCCGATGGCCTCGGGGGCCACTTCACCCACGATGACCGAGACCGTGACGGGGAAGTCGAATTTCGTGAGGACCCGATCGCGAATGACCTCGGCGCAGAGAGGGGTCCCCTCGATGCGGGAGCGGCCTCCGAAGGCGTCGCCGTCCACGTGGGAAACGGCCACCCGGACCCCATTGAGGGTGGTGGGGTCCGGGGCCGGAATCCGCGCCAGCCCCAGGGACTCCCGAAAGAAAAGGAACGGATCGATGTACCACTGTTTCCTGTAGGTGACCGGATCCTGCCACCGGATGAATTCCACCATGGCGAAACCGCCACCCGGGCCGGTGACGACCACGGCGCTCTCCGAGTCATTCCGGTCGGTCCGTTGGATGCTCAGAAATACGTGGAGGTCCCCGGCCGTGGGCACGAACCGCTCGTAGACCGGAGGAAAGGCCGGGTATTCCCGCTCGAACTCCACTCCGGAAGGGCCTTTTTTCACATATCGGAGAAGGGATCGGATCGCAGTGAAATCGCCTTCGTGCCGCAGGCCCAGGCCGCCGTAGACGGCCGCCAGGAGCCGGCTCCTCCTGGAATCCGGGTCCCCGTCCCAACCAACCCCCGGGGAACCGAGCACGATCACCTTTCGACCGGACTTCATCTGGTGCAGCAGCCAGGAAAGAAACTCATCCGGGTCTTCGATCCTCCCTTGGGTAAACGCCGTGATCACTCCGCGGAATCCGGACATGGCCTCATCGGAGGGGAGAGGGCCGGCGTTGACGCTGCGGTATTCCGGAAGCACACCGTAGTAGTTCAGGATCGTCTGGCAGCTTTCGTAGACGAGGTTCTCCACATGGGCCCGCGGGCCTTCCCGATCCAGGAGCACCAGGACCTTTCGCGGAACGGCGTCTTCAGCCGGTGCGTCTGCCGGAAGGAGGCAGAGGCCCAGAAAGAGCCCGATCACCATCCAGGGTGTGTGTATAGATCGTGTCCAATGGTACCGTGCTGACATAGGGAATGAATCCTTTGCGTCTGGAAACCGTGATGGCGTTTTCAATCAGATCCGGCCGGTCTTCGGGAGCATAGTCCAGGGTGAATACGGGAAGCCCCGGGCGTTTTTCCAGCCCCGCATGGAGCTGCCGAAGGAGGAGGCGTTGAACGTCCGGATCCACCGGGACGTAGCCGGGCCCGGGGCCTTCATGGATGCTGGACAGACCCTCGATGACCAGGGCGTCCAGAGTGGCCGCAATATCGGGCAGCACCGGGAGGCCACGGTTCACTGCGATCAGCGCGTTCGAGTAAGTGGCCCGGAGGTTCTCCATCAACCGGATGACGGCCCGTTTCGTGCCTCGGAAGCGAGTTTCGTCCGCCCAGAGTTCGAGGGCCAGAGCCGAGTCCAGGGTGTCCAGGAAGACGCCGTCAAAACCCTGATTCAAAATGCCCGGGACCGCTTCCCCGATCAGGACGTCCTGCCAGCCCGGGTTCCGCATGTCCAGGACCCAGGAGTTCCACAAGGGCTTCTTTCGAACCAGAATACCCTGATCCCGCGCCCGGGTCCAGAGGGGGCCCTGCTCCAGGACCTCGGCCGCACTGAGGTATCCCAGAATAACCGGTCCCCCGTCCTCCCGCCTCACCAGGTCCGGATGGTAGGTGCTGTCAAAGATCACCAGATCGAATGGGGCGTAGGCCTCGAGGGGGGCGTCGAGTCCGTAGTAGCAGAGCCAGGTGCGAATCGATCTCAGGTCAATCACGGACGAATATCCAGTGATGTCGGGTCGCGTTAAACAAAGGGTTCCCTCTCTATGCCTTTGTTTTCACTTGATCTCCTTCGTGTCCTTCGTGGTGGATGAAGCCCCTTTTTTCACCACGAAGGACACGAAGAACACGAAGAAAAGAAGAATCCGGTGGCGGAGGCATCAGAACAGAATCCGAAGCCCGGCCTCCAGGGTCCGGCTGGCGCCGCCCGTCACGGTCCCGGTCTCGCTGGAGTGCTGGAACGACAGGCGCCCTTCGATTCGGTTTCCCATGCGGACCAGGACCTCCGGCTGAATAAACCAGGAATCCAGTTCCCGGGCCGTGTCCCGGCCGACCCCGCCGAACAGACGATAGGTCAGGTAGGTGCAGGGCCGGTGCTCCAGCAGGGCGGAGAGCCCGTGGACATGCTCCCGTTCGATGAGGAGCACCGGACGAAACGCCTCGCTTCCGTAATCGAACCGCCTCCTGGAATAGGAATAGCTCATCAGGAGGAATGGGTTTTCGCCGAACCGTCTCGAAAGGATGCCCAGGATTCCCCTGCGCCGTCCGTAGTCTTCCAGGTCCCGGACCTCGAAATCCGATTGTTCGGCCTCTATGGAAACGGTCCACGGAGACCAGCCGGACCACTCCCCGGAGAGGAGCAGGCGGTTTTCGCGGCCTTCCTCGTCCACAGCCTCCATGGGGTCGGTCCAGGGCCGGCCGTGGGCGTATTCCGCCCGCAGGACCATGGCCGGGTCCGGTCGGCCCTCCATGCCCAGGGTGAGATCGGTCCCTCCGCCCAGGCCCGAGAAGAGGCCGGCCCCGGCACGACCCGTGAAAAACCGGTTTACCCTGTAATCGACCTGAAAGGAGGCGTGGTGAAGGGTCTCGTTTACGGCCGGAAGAAAGGGCTGTTCGGGCCGATCCATGCGGACCCGGTCGTAGGAGAAGGTCCACCAGGTCTTTTCCGTCAGATGCCGCTCGTACCGAAGAAACCCGGTGGCCCATGTGGCGTCCCCCTCCTCCTGACGGTAGACGCGATAGCCCGTGTTCAATCGGGGCAGGTGATCCCGGAGGATCCAGTGCACACTTCGAAGGGCGCTCTCATTCTCCGGATCCACTTCCAACACGCGGGAGAAGCAGCGAAGGGCCCCGGACCAGTCGCCCCCTTCCTGCCGGGCATACCCATAGTCCGACCAGATCCAGACGTCTTCAGGTGAGGCCATGAGGAGTTGATCGTATAGAGGATAGGTCGCCTCAAACCGCCCTTGTTCGAACAGGAGTCTCGCCCGAATGCGCAGTCCTCTCGAATCCCCGGGGTATTCAAGCAGGTACGCGCCCAGTTCCTGTTCGGCCGCATCGGTCGCCCCCTCGTTGACCAGGGTCTCGATGAAATCGAGCCGGATCTCCCGGTCTCCGGGAAACCGGGCCCGAAGCTCTTGATACAGGGAGAGGGATTCGGGAAAAAGACCCCGCCGGCTCAGGATCCGTGCCCGGATCAGGTCCATCTGCTTTTGGAGATCGAGGCTCAGTGGAGCGGCCTGCGTGTCGGAGTCCAGGGCGGACGTCCCCTCTCGGGAGTCCAGAGCCCGCGCCGACGATGGAAAGCCGGCCTCGTGAAGGCCGGCCAGAAGCAGGAGCGGGAGGCAGACAGCCCGAAGCATACATGGAGCCCGGCGGGTCTTGCGGGGCGTTAAGATCAATGGGCCTTCACCATGCGGCGTACCAGGTCGCGGCACACCTTCTGCGCCAGGCGGTTCAAGGAGTCCTCACAGAACCAGAAACATCCCCCTGTCTCCGATCGGCTTCCGACCGCAAGGATGTCTCCGCTCTTCACATCGAGTATGCGAATGTTGATCCCGACCACGGGATCCTCGTCCAGCCCGCGCTTGTAACGGTACTCGGTGACCGATCCGAACACCACCATATCCACGCCCAGCCGGGCCCCGATCCTCTGGGCCACGGATCGGTCCAGGACCCGGTCCAGGTCCTCTTCCTCTCCCTTGAGACGGTCCAGCATCTCCGTGCTTTCCATGATCCGAAAGCCGGACGAGGCGTACATCTCCGTGGTCAGAAGATCTCCCACGATGCGGCCCGCGTTGGGGTAGGTGGTGAGATTAACCAGGGGGAGAATCGCCGCGTGACGGCCGTCCGCGAGAAGGTCCCCCGACTCCACGGTCCCCCGATGATAGGAGCATCCACAGCACATGACTAACGTCGCGGCAATGACCGCCCAGAAGCGCCCTGTTCCCCGGATCATGTGTACCTCCCTTGACCGAATCCATTCTCTGACCCATGCCCTCGATGAGGCCCCGCTCACGTACCCCCACCCCACCATCGGAAAGGGGGGCAATTACGTGGCCCTGTCACTCAACCGCTCGGAAAAATGCAGGAATTCGATCTTTAAAAGAATACACGCATGTTTCGGGCGGGTCAAGCAAAGCAAGGGGGTTCGGATCGGAATAAATCCAAATCGACATGGGGTTCGCTATGGAAGTCGAAAGGCGGTGGGACCGGGACAAGAAAGGCCGTCATGACTCCCGGGCCTGGCGGGCGAAGGCCTCGAACCGGTCGGCCTCGGCCCGGTTTCCCTGGGCCTCGTAAATATCGCGAATTCGCTCGTAGTATTCGACCCGGCCCGCCGGGTGCTCCCGGACCAGGGAGAGAAAGATTTCCAGGAGCTTGGGCGATCGGTCCCCCAGTTCGAAATCCAGGGCAGCGTACTTGCGTTTGGCCGAAGGGTCCTCGGGCACGGCATAGACGCGTGCCTGGTTCAGGAGCTTTCCGTAGAGATCCCTGGCCTCCTCTTTGCGGCCCTGGGCCTCGTGAGTCAGAGCCAGGGCGCGGGTGAGGTCCGCATCGAAGCCATGGGCCTCCAGGGCCTCTTGAAGCGTCTTTTCCGCCGGTCCCAGTCGGTTGGCCCGGTACAAGGTTTCTCCGCGAAGGAGGCGGATGGGGACGGATTCGGACAGGGACTCGGGGCAGGCGTCCAGGTGTTTCAACGCCATGTCGTATTCTTCCGCGGCCCAGAGGACCTCGCACAGCACCGCGTAGGCCTGAAGGTCGTCGGGATGGGCCTCCAGGTAACGCTCGGAAAGGTCCCAGGCCTCGGTGTGCCTGTCCAGGTTCAGAAAGGCCGTGGCCAGGGATGGAAGAATGAAGTCTCCCTCCGGGTTTTCCTGAAGGGCCTCGGAGAGCCGGTCCGCGGCCATGGGGAAATCCCCTTCGTTCAAGGCCAGAAAACCCTCCTTGAAGGCCTCGCCGTACCCCATGAAGGCCTTCCGGACCTCGTCGGGGAGGGATCCCGTGAGGGCGGAAAAGGCCCCGTCCCGATCGGCCTGTGCCTCGAATTCATTCTCGCTGCCGTGGGTGAAGAGGTCGGCGTCCAGTTCGGGCGCTGTCCGCACCGGCCTTCCGCCTTTTGACACCCCCTTCAACAGATCCTCCAGTTCCCGCACGAGTTCCGGGTCCTCGGTGAGTGAGAGGGCCAGGCGAAAGCACTCTTCCGCCGCCTCGTGGTAGTCGGATTCCAGGATCTCCATGCCTTCCATTTTGTGCTTCACGGCAAGGGCCTCCCGTGACCGATGGATCTTTTCGGTCAAACGGTCCTCCAGCAGAGGCGGCCCGCCCCCCCGGCTCTTTCGGTTCTTTTCCAGGCCGTCTTCGTAAGCGATCTTGGCGCGGCCGAAATCGCCGGCCTCGAACAGGGAATCGCCCTTTTTTTCGAGATCCTCAGGTGTCTTGCCGCCGAAGATGTTCCAGAGTCCCATGGAAACGCCTCCCATGCAGGATACAGATCACCCGGTCATTTTTCAGGTGGGCGCCCAACCTACCACAGACGGCCGGGAACGACCAGAAAACTCCATTCGTTCGATACGGAAGGCCCGGGCGGGGTGAGGAAAAGAGAAGGGGAGGGCGGAAGACATGCCTCAGGGCTTGTAAGAGGGGATGCCCAGGGAGTAACCCCCGTCCACCACGAGGAGGGTCCCCGTGCAGTAACATGAACGGTCCGACAGGAGATAGCGCACGGCCTCGGCCACGTCTTCGGGCCGGCCTTCGTCTCCCAGGGGAATGCGGGCCTTCTTGGCCTCGTACTCGGCCCTGGCGTCCTCCTCCACCAGAGCCTTGTGGACGCCCTCGGTGCCGATGAGACCCGGCAGGACGGCGTTCACGCGAATCCTGTGGGGCGCGAGTTCCACAGCGAGGACCCGCGTGAGCATGTTGAGTCCGGCCTTGGAGGAGGCGTAGTGGGCCACGCCGGGCCGCGCGATCAGGGAGGCCGTTGAGCTGACGTTCACGATCCGACCGGGAGTCTTTCTTGCGATCATCTCTCGAGCCACGGCCCGACTGGCGAGATAGGGTCCCTTGAGATTGGTTCCCAGGACCCGGTCCCACTCCTCCTCATCCAGGTCCAGGAGGCCGGTCACGGGGTAGAGGCCGGCGTTGTTCACCAGCCCGTCCACGCGGTCGAATCGTTCCACCGATGCGGCCACCAGGCGCTCCACGTCATCCCTCAGGGAGACGTCCCCGGTGACGCACAGGAGCCGGTCCCCCGAGTCCTTCTCCTCCGAGCGGAGACGCTTCAAGGCTTCCGGGTTTCTGGCGAAGGCCGTCACCCGTGCCCCCCGGGCCAGAAGGTCCCGTGCAACGGTGCGGCCGATCCCCAGACTGGCGCCGGTCACGATGACGGCCTGATCGGCAAACATCTCCGTCACCCGCAGCCCCTATTCACTTGATCTGCTATCCTCATGCCGCGCTTCCCGTTTCTCCTGCACCCCATTTCGGTTCTTTCCCCCGGCGCGTCACGCACAGAGCTCGATCACGAGACCGGCGAACACCTTGGCGGTCTCCACGAGTTCATCAGCCGTGACGTATTCGTCCACGGCATGGGCGCGGGAGAAGTCTCCGCCCCCGTACATGATGCCGGCCACGCCGTTGGTGGAGGTCCAGTACGCGTTTCCCAGGGAGGAGTACCCGGCCATGTTCCCGGTGGGGACCACGTCTTTGCCGGTGATCTCCTTGACCACGGATTGGACGGTCTGAATAAAGGGGTGATCCGGACCGATTCCACCGGTCTGGCGGTCGTTCAACAGGCGCATGCTCTCGATGACAAAGTCCGGGTCCCTGGCCTGGAGTTCCCTCACGGTGCGGTCCATGAACTCCTTGATCGCCTCTTTTTTCCGGGCCGGCCGGATGTCAAAGGTGATTTTGCATCGTTCCGGGACCACGTTGATGGCATCGCCTCCCTGAAGGATACCGAGATTCACCGTGGTGGCGCCCATGAGCGGATCGTCATGGGGCTCGAATCGGCGGACCGCGTTGGCCAGGTCTATGGCCTTGTCCACGGCATTGATCCCTTCGGCCGGATTGCCGCCGTGGGCGGATCGTCCCTTGAACACAAATTCATACCAGAGCCGGCCTCGGGCCAGACAACCCACGGTCTGAATGCCCGTCGGCTCCCCGGCGATGTGGTAATCCGGCCGCGGGAACCCGTTTTCCTCGAATCCCCGTTCCATGAGAAAACCCATGCCGGGCCACTGGCCGATCTCGTCATCCACCGTGGAGGTGAGGAGCAGGTCCCCTCGAAGTTCGATCCCCGCCTCCCGAAGGGCGCGGAATACGATGAGCTGAATGGCCAGATGGGCCTTGGTGTCCTCGGCGCCGCGACCGTATATGCGTCCCTCGTGAAATTCACCGCCAAAGGGCGGATAGGTCCATGCGGCCTCATCGCCCGTTCCCACCACGTCCATATGGGCGTCCAGGCAGAAGACCGGGCCGTTTCCTTTGCCTCGAACCCGGTTCACCACATTGGGCCGCGGCATGGTCAGCCCCAGGGCCTCGATCTCCGTCCGAGGGGCCTCCACCACCACCGGGCGCAATCCCTCGGCCCGGTAATTCCGGACCATGGCCTCGGCCATTCGCGTGTAGTCACCCGGGGGGTTCACCGAGGGGATGCGCACGAGTTCCTGGGTGATGCGGATCAGGTCATCCCGGGCATGTTCCACCCGGTCGGCCGCGGCCGCACGAAGCGTCTTTTTGTCATTGCTCATGAAAGCCTCCTGGATAGAGTGATGGTGACGGCGCCCTCGAACCAAGGCGGTCACCCGTTGATTTCGTTCAGATGACACGCGACGGACCGGCCGTCCGGGCCGGGACGGAGATCGGGCATCTCCCGGCGGCATGCCTCGCTCTCGTAAGGACAACGGGGCTGAAAGCGACAGCCGGGAGGGAAGTCTTCCGGGTTGGGAGGCTCTCCCATGCCCTCGACCTCCCTTTCGCTCATGGCCTTTTTCCCGATGACCGGAATGGCCGAAACGAGAAGGCGGGTGTAGGGATGGGCGGGGCGGTCGAAGATGGCGGCGGTATCCCCCATCTCCACGATCCTCCCGGCGTACATAACCGCCACCCGCCGGCACATCATGCGTACCACGCTCAGATTATGGGAGATGAAGATGTAGGTCAGGTCGAAACGCTCTTTGAGGTCCAGGAAGAGTTTGAGAATGGTGGCCTGGACAGAGACGTCGAGCCCTGAGGTGGGTTCATCCAGGACCACGAGCGAGGGGTTCAGGCAGAGGATACGGGCCAGGCCCAGCCTTCGCTGCTGCCCTCCGCTGAATTCGTGGGGATAGAGCGAGAGGTGTTCTTCTCCGAGGCCCACGGCAAAGAGCATCTCCCGAACGCGCTCCCGGACGGCCTTCCGGTCCAGATTCGTGTGAATAAAAAGCGGCTCGGCAAGGAGCCGTCGCACCTTCCACATGGGATCCAGGGAGGAGCCCGGATCCTGGTATACGTACTGGATTTCGCTTTTGATTCGAATGGAGGCCCGCTTGCTCAATCGGGTGATATCCTGTCCCTTGAAACGGACCCGCCCTCCGGTGGGACGGTAGATGCCGAGCAGGGTCTTTCCCAGGGTGGACTTGCCGCACCCGCTTTCCCCCACGACCCCGAAGATCTCGCCGTGAATCACGTCGAACGTGACACCGTCCAGGGCCCTGACCTGCGGGGCCTTTCCTTTCAGGAGACCGCCGGGTCCCTTGAAGTATTTGCGCAGGCGCTGGATGTCCAGGATGGGTTCCGTCATGTGCCGCTACTCCACCGGGTGAAGGCACCGGACCCAGTGGCCCGGCTCGATTTCGATCTTTTCCGGACGCTCCAGGCGGCATTCAGCCGTGGCCGAAGGGCACCTCGGATGAAACCGGCAGCCGTCCGGCGGTCGAAGGAGGCTGGGGACCTCCCCCGGAATATCCCGAATGTCGCCGTCGGGGGTGGGGAGGCTCTCCAGCAGTTCCCGGGTATACGGGTGGCCGGGGCGTTCAAAGAGTCGCTCCGATGGGGCGTCTTCCATGTCCTGTCCGGCATACATCACCACGATGCGGCGGCAGATCTGGCTGGCCACGCCCAGGTCGTGGGTGATGAAGAGGACCGATACGTTCATTTCCCGCACCAGGCTGCGAAAAAGGGACAGGATCTGGGCCTCCACGGTCACATCCAGGGCGGTTGTCGGCTCGTCCGCAATCACCAGACTCGGCCGGGGGAGAAGCGCCATGGCGATCATGAGCCGCTGGCGCTGGCCTCCACTGAACTGGTGTGGGTATTTCCGAAGCTGTTTCCATGGGGATGGGATCTGTACCTGTTGCAGCATCTCCCGGATACGCTCCATCTCTAGGCCTCCCGACGGACTTCGGACGGTCTTCCACTTGAGAATGTCCCGAATCTGGGTGCCCACCGTGAACACCGGATTCAGGGAGTTGAAGGGGTCCTGAGGGACCAGGGAGACGCCCCTGCCGCGGATCGATGCATTGAGTTCCTTTTCGGACATGGCCAGCAGGTCGCGGTCGTCGAAGCGAATGCTCCCCCCGGCGATCCGGGCCGACTGGGGCAGGATGCGAAGCACGCTGCGGGCCGTGGTGGTCTTTCCGGAGCCGCTCTCTCCGATCAGGCCCACCACCTCGCCGCGTCCCACGGAGATCTCTACGTGGTCCAGGGCCTGGACCACGCCGCGATCCGTGTGAAAGTGGACGGTGAGATCGTCCACCCGGAGCAGCCTGTCTGTCGAATCCGCCTTCACCATGGTTTCACCGCTCGGATCACAGCCTCCCTCGTCACCTGGTCCCCCCCCACCTTCACCTCCACTTCCACCGTCACCTACACCTGCACCGTCACTCGGATCAATCGAATCCCCTGCGGATTCGTGGGTCCAGGATGTCCCGAAGGCCGTCCCCCAGCATGTTGAATCCCATGACCACGATGAAGATGGCGAGCCCGGGAAAAGTGGCGTACCACCAGGCGTCCGGAAGGAACTGCCGGGACTCCGCGATGGTTACACCCCATTCCGGCGTGGGGGGCTGGGCCCCCACGCCGAGAAAGCCCAGGGTCGCGGCGGTGAGAATGGTGAAACCCATGCCGATGGAACTCCGCACGATAATGGATGACGAGACATTGGGAAGCACGTGAAGCAGGATGGTCCGAATGCTTCCGGCCCCCACCGCCTCGGTGGCCTCCAGAAAGGCCCGTTTCTTGAGTGCCCGGGTCTCGGCGTACACGATGCGCGTGAACCAGGGCCAGTAGGTGATGGAGAGCGCGAGGATGACGCTTCGTATGCTCGGCCGGAACGACTGGGCCAGGAAGATGGCCAGGATCACCTGGGGGATGGAGAGAAAGATGTCCGCCACCCGCATGATCCCCTCGCTGAAGATGTTTTCGAAATACCCGGCCAGGAGCCCGAGGGGGACCCCGATGAGGAGCGACGCCCCGACGGCGATGCCTGCGATGACCAGCGTCACCCGGGTCCCGAAGAGAAGACGGCTCAGGATGTCCCGTCCCATGCTGTCCGTTCCAAGAAGATGCTCGGCGGAAGGAGGCTGAAGCCGCTGGGCGGGATGAATGAGAAAGGTGTCGTCGGGATAGGGGGCCAGCACCGGCGCGAACAGGGCCGCCAGGACCAGGGCCAGAATGATGAGGAATCCGACGAAGGCGAGCCGGTCCCGTGTGAACTTTTTCCATGCCAGGCCAACGCCGTTCATGTCTCCGCCTTCCTGGGGTCGATGAGGGACAGGCCGATGTCCACAAGGAGGTTTACGGTCACGTAGGCGATTCCGGCCCACAGGGTCACACCGAGGATGGCCTGGTAGTCCGAGAGCACAATGGCGTTGAACGCATAGAGCCCCAGGCCGGGCCAGTCGAACACGGTCTCGATCACCACGGTGCCGGCAAGAAGCAGCCCGAAGAGAAGACCGATCTGGGTGACCGTGGCGATGATGGCGTTCCGGAGAACGTACTTGTAGACGATGACGCGAGGTGGTAGCCCCATGGCCCGTACGTACGTGATGAAGTCCTGCTGGACCACGTCCAGGACCCCGGAGCGGGTAAAGCGGGTGATGGTGGCGAACGAGGCGAATGCCAGGGTGAGGGCCGGGAGAATCATGTGAACGAAGGAACTCCAGAGTGCGGGTCCGTTCAGGGTCAGAATCGAGTCGACGAGAAGCATACCCGTGATGGAGGCCGGAGGCTCCACCCCCGAGCCGATCCGCCCGCCCAGGGGCATGAAGCCGAGCCACATGCTGAAAAAGAGCTGGAGCATAATTCCCAGCCAGAAGCTCGCGATGGCGAGACCGGCCACCGTCACGCCCCGGAGCAGGTGATCCAGGAGTGAGTTGCGCCTGAGTGCCGCCAGGATGCCTAAGGGGACGCCGATGATAATGGACAGGCCCATGGCCACCAGGGTGAGTTCCAGGGTGGCGGGGAATCGGTCCACGATGTCGTCGAACACCTTCCGTCCCGTGTAGAGGCTTTTGCCCATATCCCCCTGAGCCAGGCTTTTCAGGTAGAGCCCGAGCTGGACGTGCAGGGGCTCGTCGAAGCGATACTGTTTTCGAAGTTCCTCTACCTGCTGGGGTGTGGCCATCTCACCGGCCACCAGGGCGGCCGGATCGGACGGGATCACGCGTGAGATCACGAACACCAGGACCAGGAGACCCAGGATCGTGGGCACGGCATAGGCCATGCGTTTGAGTATGTAGACAATCAGGCTTCGATTCATGAAAAAACAAGGGCCTCCCTCACCCTTCGGAGGGGCGAGGGAGGCATGAGTCGGGGTTATCGATCGCCGCGATCAGGCCAGGTGAATCCAGCGGCACTCCTGGCCGTCTCCCACGGGGCAGAATCGGAGGTTCTTGACGCTCTTGCGGTGGGGCCCGTACCATTTCGTGTTGTAGATCCAGATGTCGGCCGCGTCGTCCACCACGATCCGGCTCGCTTTTTCGTACAGATCCTTCCGCGTGGCATGATCACTTATGGTGCGGGCCTTGTCCAGAAGGGCGTCCACTTCAGGGTTCTTGTACCAGGAGGAGGCCTTCCATGCGCCCCAGCGGGATGAGCTGTACATCTCGCCGATCCAGTTCTCGGGGTCTGCGTAGTAGGTGCTCACCCAGTGGATCCACATGTCGGGCGACGTGTCCATGGCCTTGGCCTTACCCGAGAGGGTGGGCCACGTTTCCCGAATGATGTTCACCTCGACCCCGATCTGGCGCAACCCGGCCTGAAGGATCAGTGCGGCGTCGTCCGTCTGGGAGTACCCGGTCATGGGGTGGATGTTCAGGGGCCGGTCCACCTTGACAGCGGCCTTGGCCAGTTCGGCCTTGGCCTTTTCAAGATCGAAGGAATATCCCTTCAGATCCGCAGGGGCACCCCACATATTGTTGGGAATGGGGCCGGGGTTCCGGGCCACACGGCCCTTGAGGATCTCGTTGTTGAAGGAATCGTAGTCAAAGGCATAGCTGATGGCGCGCCGGACATGGACGTCGTTGAACGGCGGCCGCTGGTTGTGCATTCGGATCAGGCAGACCCGCATGGACTGCTCCTCGTAGACGGTGATGTCATCTGCTTTCTCGAGCTTGGCGATCTGCTCCACGGGCAGGTATCCGTCGCATCCATGGACGTCTCCCTTCATGAGCGCCATGACCCGGGAGGCGGTCTCGTGGATGGTCCGGAACTCGATGGCGTCCACGTGTTTCCCTTCCCAGCCCATCCAGTGGTCTTTGAACCGCTTCCCCTTCCAGCCCACGCCCGGGGTGTATTCTTCCAGGACATAGGCGCCGGAACCGGCATCGTTCTGGCTGAGCCACTCGCTCCCCCAGGGCCCGGGCTTCCCCTCGAGCACCTTGGGGTTGACGATACAGAAGGTGGGCATGATGGAGAGGAACGGCGCATAAGGTTCCTTCAGGTTGAAGGCGATGGTGTAACGGTCCGCCACTTTGATTCCCTCGGGGTCGATTACGGGCTTGAACAGGGCCGAGGCTCCCTTGCCCAGGGCCAGTAGCCGCTCCATGCTGTACTTGACCGCCTCGGCCGTGACTTCATCGCCGTTGTGGAATTTGGCTCCCTTGCGGAGTTGAAAGGTCCATGTGCGCTCATCGTCGCTCACGGTGTAGCTCTCGGCCAGCCAGGGATGGATCTTGGGCGGATTGTCCAGGTATCGGTACAGGTGATCGTAGAGGTTGAGACGAAGGTTTTCCGAGGTCACATCGTAAATGGCGTGAGGGTCCATGCTCTGGAACTCGCTCGGCCCGCCCCAGATGTACCGGGTGGAATCGGCCGCCTGTACGCCTGATGGGCGGAACGGAAGCCCTGAGATCGCAAGGGACCCGATCCCGACGGTTTTGATGAAATCCCTCCTGGTGAAACCCTTGCCGCTGTTTTTGCCGGACGGTCCTCTTTCTTCCATTTCGGATCTCCTTTTTTATCGGTTTCTGGTTGGTCTGCCGTCAGGCCGCGCATACCCTCCTGCGAAACGCGGCCTGAAGTTGCCGCGTCACCGGCCCGGGTTCCGTAACTCGAAATGAGCCGTTCAGAATTCGAAGCACCGGTGTGACCTCCACAGTGGTGCCCACGATCATGAGTTCCTCGGCCTCTTCCACATCTCTCAGAGAGAGGGCGTGTTCCCGGACCGGGATCCCGAGTTCCCTCAGGAGTTCCAGGACCACGGACCGCGTGATCCCGCTCAGAATGGCGTGTGTTCGGGGCGGAGTGACCGCCTCTCCTCGAACCACTGCGAACAGATTGCTGTGCGTGCCTTCGGTGAAGAACCCGTCGCGAATGAAGAGCGCCTCTGAGGCGGAGGTGTCCACCGCCTCCTGGTGAGCGAGGACATTGGGCAGAAGTCCGGTGCTCTTGATGTCGCAACGCGCCCAGCGCAGATCCGGCACCTGGATCACGTGGATGCCGTGTTTCATTTCATCCGTGTGCGGTGTGAAAGACCGGGCTGAGGCAAAGATCGTGAGGGGCGTATCCGCGGGCGGGAAGCGGTGGGTGCGTTGCGCTACGCCGCGGGTCACCTGAATATAGACCGTGGCGTCGCCTTTTCCCAGGTGGTTTCGCTCGATCAGGGCCGCGGCCACGTCTCGAAGAAAACCAAAGTCCGTGGGTTGAAACCTCAACTCCCGGGCACCGTACTCCAGCCGGTCCATGTGGGCCCCGGCCATGAAAAGCCTTCCTTCGTAGGTTCGAATGACTTCGTAGAGGCCGTCCGCAAACAGAAAACCGCGGTCATCCGGCGAAATGGAGACTTCGTCTCTGTCCAGATAACGGCCGTTGAAGTAGGTGATCATGCGGTAAGATCTCCATGTGCCCATACGCTGAAAGCCGCGCGGGACGGCGCTTTCAAAAGATGAAGCATAGTCTTGCCGGCTGCCCCTGTCAACAGGCGAGGAAACCCCGGATCGTCTTTTTCACGGCCTTAAAAATCCCTTGACAGGGTTTGGCTTCTTGTTATAACTACAATACAACATTGGCAGGGAGGTGCAACATGACGACGTATGATCTGGCGATCAAGAATGGCATTCTGGTCATCCCCGGTGCAGGTCTTGTGCGTGCGGACCTGGGGATCAAGGGTGAAAAAATTGCTGCGGTTTCAGAAGACATCCCCGCGGACGCGGCGAAAAGAGTGCTGGACGCCTCAGGAAGGCACGTTTTTCCCGGAGCGGTGGACTCCCACGCACACATCGGTATTTACAGGCCGTTGGAGGAGGATGCGGCCAGTGAATCCGCGGCATGTGCCGCCGGCGGCATAACCACCATTGCCTCCTACTTCAGGACCGGGAAGAACTATCTGAACAAGACCGGGTCGTTCAAGGAAATACTGCCTGAACTCATGTCGAGATCCGAGTCTTCCTATCGAGTGGATTTTGCCTACCATATTGCCTGCATGACCTCGGAGCAGATCAGCGAGGTGGAATGGCTCGTCAAGGATGGGGGCGTCTCGACCTTTAAGTACTACATGTTTTACAAGAGCCTGGACTTGTCCGGATCGGAGCCTGCCAGCGGCTATTTGATGCTGAGCCGGGATACGTTGGACTTCGGATTTCTGTATCGGTTCATGAAGGAAATTTCCCGTGTCAATCAATCCCTGGCAGGGTCTCCCCTGAGTCTCTCCATCCATTGCGAAAACCCGGAGGTGATCGTTGCCACTGTGGAGGAGACCAAAAACAATCCCAGCGGAAACGCCATGAAGGACTACTCAAACGGTCGGCCTCCGTGGCAGGAGGCCCTGGCGATCAAGGAAGTGGCCTTTCTCGCCGATCGGACGAGCTGTCCAGTCAACCTGCTCCACCTGAGCAGTCGCGAAGCGGTCCAGGCAGCCGTGGGCGCGACCGTGGACTATCCACACATCCCATTTCTCCTGGAAGCGACCCTGCATCACTTGGCCATGAGCAACGACATGGATTACGGCATCCTGGGCAAGGTGAATCCACCGGTGCGGGATCAATCCCATGTGGATTATCTATGGGAGTCGGTTTTGAGAGGGGTCATTGACACGGTGGTATCCGATCATGCGTGTCATCCCAGTGCTTTGAGGAAAGGAGATTTGTGGACGATCATGCCGGGGTTTGGCGGGACCAGCCTGATGTTCCCGGTCCTGATCAATGAAGGGTACCATCGTCGTGGGCTGCCACTGAGCCGGGTGGCCGAGCTTTCGGCCTACAACCCGTCCATACGTCACCGTCTCTTTCCCAAGAAGGGGACCATTGCGGTCGGGGGCGACGCCGACGTGGTGATCATTGATGTCGATGCGGAGAAAGAGGTGACCACCGCCGCGCTCCATTCGGCGCAGGACTACACGCCTTTTGAGGGGATGAAACTGAAGGGCTGGCCTGAAACGACTATTGTCAGAGGTCGCGTGGTATTCGAAGACGGCCGTGTGGTAGGAGAGCCGGGCTGGGGGAAGTATCAGTTCAGGCCCGTATCCTGATGACGATTGCCGACACGTAGTACACGAACACGACAGGACCCTGAAGAGACAAGAAGCCGTTCCCGAGGTGGGTGGAAGAAACGAGGCGAACGTGGCGACCATGATGGGCGACAAGGCGATTCCGCTCTACTATCAGCTCGCAACGATACTCAGAGAGCGGATCCTTTCCGGCGGGCTTCCCTCGGGCTCGCCTTTGCCCGGAGAAGAAGCCTTGGGCCGGGAGTACCAGGTCAGTAGAATCACCATACGCCGCGCTTTGTCCGTGATCGAAGCCGAGGGGCTGATCGTTCGTATCCGCGGCCGAGGGACCTTTGTGGGCGATCTGCCGGCCCGAGTGGAACCCACCCGGTTTTCAGGCGCCATGGAGGATCTGATCGCCTTGGGGGTCTCCAGCAGCGTCCGGGTTCTCGGATTTCAGACCGTGGATCCCCCGGATAACGTGGCTGAAAAGCTCGATCTGGTGGAAGGCGAACCGGTTGTCCGAATCGACAAGGCCCGGTTTATCGAAGGTGAACCGTTTTCTCTGGTGGTGAATTACCTTCCCCAAGCCACGGGCGAAAGGCTGAGCCCGAGCGACCTGAGTGAAAAGCCGCTTCTGGTGGTCTTGGAGGAAAAATTGGGTATCAAGGCCGACGAGGCCATTCAGACCATCGGAGCCACTATTGCAGGAGCGGAGGACGCTTCATTGCTCGATGTCAGAGTCGGCGCCCCATTACTGAAGGTCGAGCGAACCGTTTTCGACATTGAAGGCAAACCCGTGGAACATGTTTCCGTATTGTACCGTGCAGACAAATACTTCTATACCGTGCGCCTCAAGAGGAACCGCACCGAGGAAACGAGCGGCTGGAGTGCTCATGGCGTAGGAGTCAATGCCAAGGAAAAAAAGGGAGACTGAGTGAAGATGGGCATTGCCCGGGATTTGGCGGAGTATGCCGCGCAATTGAGATATGACGATCTGCCTTCCGAGGTTGTACATCAGACCAAGCGGATGATCCTGGATACACTGGGCTGCGCTCTAGGCGGATATCCCAGTGAGACCAGCCGGGTGCTGCGCGAATTCGCGGAAGAAGCCGGGCATCCCGGTGAGTCCACGGTTTTCGGCAGCGGGTTCAGAACATCGGCCCTGTTGGCGACCCTGGTGAACGGCGCCATGGTTCGATATCTGGATTATAATGACACGGCCTTCATCGTTCAGGGCGACATCTACCGTTCAGGATATCACCCAAGCGAGGTGATACCCGGCATTCTGGCCCTGGCCGAGAAGGAGAAAATCAACGGCCGTCGTATCCTGAGTGCCGTCAATCTGGGGTATGACTTATCCCTTGCCTGGTTGGAAGGAGTCGTAGGTGCCGGTATCGAAAAGCAGGGCTGGAACGGCGATACGCGAGGCGCCTATGTCATGCCCCTTGTGGCCGGTCACCTTCTGGGGCTTTCACCGGAGGAGATGGTGAACGCTGTGGGCGTCGCAGGTAGTTGCCATGCCGTTTTCGGCATTCTGGACACTCCTGCGGAAGAGTACACCATGACCAAAAACATACGATTTCCCTCCATGGCCCAAGCCGGCCTGCAGGCCGCATTCCTGGCGCGAAAGGGGTTCACCGGTCCCCAGGGAATGATCGACGGCCACGACGGTCTGATCGAAGTGATGATGCGAGGGGAGTACGACACGGCACCACTCCTGAATCTTCGTGGGAAGTGGTCCATCATGAACACCTGCATCAAGACGATCATTGCTGATTTTTCCTCTCACGGGCATCTGACCGCCACGCTGAAACTGGTGCGGGAATACGATATACGGCCTGAAGACGTGGCTGCTGTGCGTATTCGGACGTCGAAGCGCTGCGCGGAGCACACCGGGGATCCCGTGAAAAAATACCCGAGGAACAAGGAAACCGCCGATCACTCATCTTACTGGCTCACGGCCATCGCCATTTTGGAGCGCCAGATCGGGCCGAATCAATTCAGGCCGGAGAAATACACCGATCCCCGCGCTCTCGAACTCATCGACAAGGTTGAACTGGTGGGGGATCCCTCCCTGGACAAGCTCCGGCCGGCCGGGGAGTCGACGATCAGGCTGAGAGACGGCCGCGAGCTCTCGACTTTTGTCGACTATCCCCGAGGCCACGCGAAAAATCCCATGCCAGACGAAGAATTGATCGGCAAGTTCAGGGATGTGGCCGGAGTGTTTCTTTCCGGTGAGCGGATGAATCGCCTGATCGAACAGGTATTCGAGCTGGAAAATCTGGGAGACGTGAGCGCACTGACAGGCCTGCTGGTCTCGGACAAACCTTTGAATTAGGAGCGTTGGTATGGCCCGAATATACGAGTACTTGGGTAAAGAGATACTGAAACGGGCCGGCGTGGCCGTGCCGGCGGGAAAGGCGGCGGATGGGCCCGGCGAAGCCGAGTCCGTTGCCCGGGAAATAGCGCGGCCGGTTGTGATCAAGGCCCAGGTCTGGGCCACGGGGCGCTACGCCGCCGGAGGGATCCGTTTTGTCGATACACCGGAGGAGGCCGGCCGTGCGGCCGGGGAGATGCTGGGCAGCCGGGTCAAGGGCCTCGAGGTAAAGCAGGTACTGGTGGAGGAACAGCTCGAGGTTGACAGTGAATTTTTTGTGGGCGTGATCGTATCCAATTCCTATCACATCAAAGGGCCGATCCTGCTTTTTTCTTCCGAGGGAGGCTCATCCATTGAAGAAGTGTCCGCTCGAAATCCGGAGCGTATCGTTCAACTCGTAGTGGACTACCTGGAGGGCGTTTCAGAGGACGCGGCCGAAGAACTGATTCGAAAAGCGATATTCGAGAACGGACCGCCTTCCGATGCGGTGATCAAAGAGACAGCTCGATTCGCCGCCGCCGTTTACAGAGCCTTTGTGGAGAACGACGCACGCAGTCTTGAAGTGAATCCCGTGATCGTGACCAAAGAAGGCCGCGTCCTGGCTGCGGACTGCCATTTTGTCATCGATGATAACTCCGCCTTCCGGCACCCGGAACTGGCCATCGCCGTACCGCGGGACATGGACCGGCCTCCTACGGAACTGGAAATCAAGGCCTGGCGGATCGAGGAAGGGGACTATCGGGGGACGGGCTATTTTTCACAGATGACGCCTGAAATCGAGGGTCGGGGGTGGATCGGCTTTCATGGCGTCGGTGGAGGAGGCGCCATGCTGGGGGCCACCGCATTCGTGGCCCGTGGACTCAAGATCGCCAACTATGCCGACACATCCGGCGATCCTCCCGCGTCGAAGATCTACAGCGTTATCCGATGCATTTTATCCATGCCCGTGGATGGATACGTGCTCATGGGCGCGGTTCTGGCCAATCAGGAGATGTGGCATCACGCCCACGCGTTGGTCAAGGCCTTCCGGGAAGAAGCCGTAAGGCGGCCGGGGTTCCCGGTGGTGATGCTTCTGGCCGGAAACAAGGAAAAGGAATCGTTCGATATCATTCGCCGGGGCTTCGAAGGGCTTCCGCTTCGGTATGAGATGTATGGACGCGAGTTTATTTATCAGACCGATGTCATCGCCGATCGGGTGGAAGCCCTGGTCAAAGAATACATGGCCGAAACCGGCCGGGAGAGATGATATGTCCGCCAGTGATCCGTTGGTCTTTGAAAGTCGGAAGTGCACCATCACCGTGGATTACGACCGGTGCCTGCCCGCCAGGGAAAACAACTCCGAACCTGCCTGTGGATTTGCATGCGTCAAGGCATGTCGCCTCATGGGCCGGAATATTCTAAAAATTGAAAACAACCGTCCGGTCCTCGCTGTGACCGATCCCGAAGAGATCAAGCGTTTGGACAACGAATGCCTGGCCTGTGAATACAACTGCAGCGTTCATGGGCCGGGTTGTATTCAGATTACCGTTCACCTGGACTGAAACGGGGACATGACTCATGGCCATACTCTGTGACGAAAATACGAAAATGCTCATTCAGGGCATCACCGGCCGATTCGGTCAGGGGGTGGCCCGTCGAATGATCGAAGTCGGCTCCCATGTGATCGCTGGAGTCACTCCCGGCCGTGGGGGCCAAAGTGTCTGGGGGGTGCCGGTCTTCAACACGGTGGCCGAGGCCCTGGACGAGGTGGGGACGGTGGACGCGGCTGTGACCGTGGTGCCGGGGCCTCAGGCCAAGGGTGCGGTGATCGAGGCGTTTGAGGCGGGGGTTTCCACCGTACTGATGCGCGTGGAACGTGTGCCCCTGCACGACGCCCTGGAAATCATCGCACATGCCAAAAAGCGGGGCATTCAGCTCCTGGGGCCGGGTTCCGCCGGGCTGGTCACCCCGGGGCGCGCCAGCCTGGGAGGTCTGGGAGGGTTCGTAGGATCATCGGATTTGCCTCAGATCGCATTTAAGCCGGGTCGAATCGGAGTCGTATCACGAAGCGGAGGGCAGACCACCACCCTCTCATGGGTGGTCTGCCAGGCCGGCTTTGGGATCTCCACCGCGGTGCACCTGGGCTCGGAGCCGGTGTTGGGGTTGACGCTCGCGGAAATCTTGCCCCTGTTCCAGCAGGACGACGAAACCGATGGTGTGGTCTATTTCGGAGAAATCGGCACGGTCATGGAGGAAGAGGCCACTGAGGTGATCAGGAACGGAGCCTACACCAAGCCCCTGGTCGCCTACATCGCGGGAAAAGGGATGCCTCAGGGGCTTCGTTTTTCCCATGCCAGCGCCATTGTTGAAGGCGGCAAAGGATCAGCCGAGGGAAAGATCGAGGCCCTCAAGAGCGTGGGCGCCCACGTAGTCGACCGTCCGGATGATCTGGGGGGGAAGCTTCGGGAAATATTCGGCCGACCGTCTGAAGGAGAGGAGTGACATGTCCGAAATCCTGCGTTCCATGCTGTATGTGCCGGCCAACAGCTGGCGAATGATCAACAATGCCCTGAGCGAAGGGGCCGATGCGGTGATCCTGGATCTTGAAGACGCCTGCCCCATGGCGGAAAAGGAGACGGGGCGTATCTTCGCCAGGGATGCCCTTCCGCTGCTCAAGGAGCACGGGATCGAAGCGTGGGTCCGGGTCAATTCCCTGGAGACCGGGCTGACGGAAACCGACCTCGACTATATAGTCTGTCCATCTCTGGACGGGATCATGCTGGCCAAGACCGATTCAGCGGAAGACCTCCATCGGGTGGAGGCGGTGATCCGGCGTCTGGAGGAAGAGCGCGGCATCGATCCGGGCAAGGTGCAGCTGGGGGCATTGCTGGAGACTCCGCGGGCCATTGTGGGTGTGCAGGAGATTGTTCGGGCCACGTCCCGGCTCAAGGTGGTGGCCTTTGGGGCTGGAGATTTTTCCCGGGAGATGGGAGCCGGAATGGGCGTGACCAAACTGGCCCCGGAGGAATACTTCCCCATGGTGCTCTATGCCCGGTCCGCCATTGCAGTGGCGGCGCGGGCCGCCGGCGTAGCCGCTGTGGACTCTCCTTTTTTCGGCCTGGTCATCGATCTGAACGGCCTGGCCCGTGAGTCTGAAAAGGTGCGATTGCTGGGCTTTTCCGGAAAGCAGGCAACCCATCCGCGCCACGTGAGCACGATCCACCGGGCCTTCAGTCCTACGCCGGACGAGGTGGACTTTGCCCGCCGGGTGGTCAAGGCCTTTGAAGAGGCGGAAGCCAAAGGGTTGGGTGCGACGTCCATGGGCGGCAAGATGATCGACTTCAGCTCGGCCAAAAGGGCCCGCGCCCTTCTTCGTCTGGCCGATGTTGTGGCTGCCAAGGACGGAATCCCCCATGGAAACAGCGCCGGTACCGGCCGTTATTGACAAACCGCTCCTTGTGGAGAGATGGCAACGCCATGCTGATCGAAAAAGAGATTCCGCTTTACTATCAGTTAGAGACCATTCTTCGCAATCGCATCCTTTCGGGCGAGTTTTCCTCTGAGGCGCCGATTCCCAGTGAAGAGGCTTTGAGCCATGAGTATGAGGTCAGCCGGATCACCGTGCGGCGCGCACTGGCTTCCTTGGAGAAGGACAACCTGATCGTGCGCAAACGGGGAAAGGGGACGTTCGTTTCCGAGGATGGGCAGTCCGTGAGTTCCCCGAAGTTGAGCGGTTCGATAGAGGACATTATCTCCATGGGCGTGAAAACGACGGTCGAGGTCGTGGACACGTCCTGGGTAACACCTCCGGAGAACATCAGAGAAAGCCTGAAGCTGATGAAGAATCAGAAGGCGTTGAAGGTGGAAAAAGTCAGATACATCCACGATGACTCCTTCTCACATGTCCTCAATTTCATTCCATCGAACATCGGAGAGAAGGTCCCAAGGGATCTCCTGAGTGAAAAGCCGATGCTGATGATCCTGGAAGAAGACCTTGGTGTAAATGTCAAACGGGCGGTCCAGACCATCGGTGCGGCCATTGCGGACGCGGACATTGCGGGAAAGCTCCGGATCCGGGTGGGGGAGCCTTTGCTGAAGGTCCAGCGGACTGTTTATGATGTTGATGAAATACCGGTAGAGCATGTTTTGGCATATTATCGGTCAGATAAATACTATTATACGGTTAATCAAATAAGAATGCGAGCCGGTGAAAACGGCAAATGGGATGACAATTCCATATAGGGTTGATTTTTCCGGTTTGTGCCACTCATGCAGACCGAGGAGGGGAGGTGATACGCAGGTCGACAGATGCAAGCGAAGTCCTGAATCTCTGATGAACTGAATAAAGGAGGGATGTAATGAAGGCAAGAGTTTTCGCGCTTCTGGTGTGTACATTGGCCATCGGTGTTCTGTTCACTCCAATCATCTATGCGGAGCTTCCCTCCAAGGTCACCATCGGAGTGGGTCAACCGCTTACCGGACCCATCGCCATCAACGGTCAGGAGGTCAAGGAGGGTATCGACCTGGCGGTCGAAAAGATCAACGCCGACGGCGGGATCAAGGGAAAGACAAAAATAGAGACGATCTACGGGGACACCCGGTGCAGCCCCACGGACGGCGTCAACGCGACCCAGCGACTCCTCAACCAGGGGATCGACGCCTACATTGGCAACTACTGCAGCTCCGTGGCCCTCGCGACCATGCCTATCCTCGCGACCCATGGGATTCCTCAGATCGTTCTGGCCTTCGCCCCCAGCATCACAGCGGAGGCGCGGACCCCGAACTCGGTTCGCATCGGTCCCGCCGCGACCCTGACCATGAGCCAGTTGGCCAAGTACGCTGTGACCGTCAATGGCGACAAGACTTTCGCCGCCATCGCCTTGAACAACGACTACGGCCGTTCCATGGCTGAGGCGTACGCTGATACCGTGGCCCAGCTCGGAGGGAAGGTCGTGGACTTTCAGTACTGCCCGTTCGGCACCGACTTCAGTACCTATCTGACCAAGATCAAAAACATGGACGTGGACGCCATCCTGGTCGTCACCATGGGCAACGACACGGTCTCCTTCACCAAGGCCTACCAGGAACTCGGCCTCAAGCACAACATCTACACCAACTGCAACTTCAACGACACCCAGTACGTGCTGAAGCAGAAGCCGAAACCGCAGAACCTCTACTACTCCTGGATGTTCGACGACGGCTCGGACCGGGCCGAAGGTGTGGAGGAGCCGCAACCCTGGGTGAAGGACTTCCTCACCGAGTTCGAGGCCAAGTACGGCAAACTGCCGACCCGCAATAATGCTTGGGGGTATGCCTGCGTCCGCATTTTCGAGCAGGCCATCGCGGACACGGGAAGCATCGACAAGGATGTCCTGTCCGAGTATCTGCACTCCGGGGCCAAGTTCAAGAACCCCTTCGGCGACTTCGGATTCATGTGGTGCGGCCAGTCCCTCAACAAGTGCGGAACGGGCAAGTACGAGGGGGACAAGAAATACTTCGTGACCAGCAAGGGCTGGGCGGACGACGTGCTCGGCGACATCTGCCCGCCCAAGGAGTAGGGGAGATCCGCAAACCCACGCCGCCCGCATCTCCCGGCGAGGGAACCGGAAAGGCCGAGCCTGCAAGGTTTCACGCGGCAGGCCCGGCCGCCGCCCCCTCACGGGCCTGAGCTCGGCGTGGACACCCACACGCGAGGATGGTGATGGCTGAGTACCTCAAGCAGGGAGAGCTGAGCTTTTCCACGGGCTACAAGATACAGCGGACCTGGGGGTTCCAGGAGTCTCTGATCTTTTTTGCCGAGGGGGTGGGAGCGACCCTGGCTTCGGTGTTTCTCTGGATCGGGTGGTGGGCCGGAGTCTGGCTCGGGCTGGGACTTCTCGCGGCCGGGGCCCTGCTCCTCCTGATGCATCTAGGACACCCCGAGAAGTTCTGGCGGGCGTTCACCATGGTCCGCACCTCGTGGATCAGCCGGGGTACGGTCCTGCTGACCGGGTTTTTCGTCCTGACCCTGGCGGCCCTGTGGCTCCAGGCGGCCTCCGCCTCCGGGCGGGTTCCGGGAGTCCTCTCCGGGCTGCTAAGCCTCGTCGCCGTGTGGATCCTGCTCTACCCGGGCCTGTTTCTATCACGAAGCCCGTCCATTCCTTTCTGGAACAGCCCCTTGCTGCCGGTCCTGTTTCTCTTTCAAGGGATCACCAGCGGGTTCTCCGTCCTGTTGCTCTACCTCGCCTGGACGCTGAAGTCCTTTTCCAGCACCAGCGTGGTGGTGTTCCTGTGGGTGCAGCTCGGCGCGCTTGTGCTGCTGCTCCTCCTAACGGGGCTCTACGTCCAAGGGATGCTCCATGCCGGTGCGGCTACCAGGGAATCCGCGCAGCTCCTGGTGCGAGGGGAACTCTCCCGGATGTTTATCATCTGGGGCGTGGGGGTGGGCATGCTCCTGCCTGCCTTGCTGACAGCCCTGGCTCTGCTCGACCGAGGCGCCGGGGTCCTGCTGGCCTTGGTCTGCGCGGTCGCCAAGCTGGCAGGGGATCTCCTCTATAGACACTACATGATCAAGGCCGGGATGTACGACACGGTGTTTTGACACGAGCAGGGAGACGTTCCATGTTGCAGGACAGCGATCGGATTCGAACCGGAAGAGACGTGTGGATCCCCACCGTCTGTAATGGCTGCTACAACTGCTGCTCCGTCAAGGTGCACCGGGTGGACGGCAGGATCGTCGATGTGATCGGGGACCCCAGGTCGCCGAACTCACGCGGGTACATCTGCGCCAAAGGCAAGTCCCGGATTCTGGACATCCACCACCCGGGTCGCGTGCTCAAGCCCATGATCCGGACCAACCCGGACAAGGGGATCGGCGTGGACCCCCGGTGGAAGGAAATCTCCTGGGGTGAGGCCCTGGATCGGGTGGTGGAGCGGCTTCAGGACATCCGGGAGCGCGATCCGAGGCGGCTGATCCTCTCCCACTTCGACATTCCTGGGTACCGCATCAGCGGGCCTTTCGCCATGGCCTTCGGCACACCCAACTTTCACTGGAACCGCGCCGACTACTGCGGATCAGCCGCCCACATCGCCTGGCTGCTCATCAACGGCTCCTTCAACGCCGAGGTGGACTACGACCTTTGCAAGTACGTGATCCTTTGGGGCACCCAGCTTGGCCACTTGGCGGAAACCATGCCCCTCCAGGCCGGCTCCAAGCTGGCCGAGGCGCGCAGGCGAGGCACCAAGCTGGTGGTGATCGACCCGTTCTGCTCCAACGCCGCGGCCAAGGCGGACGAGTGGATCCCCATCAAGCCGGGGACGGACGGCGCGCTGGCCCTTGGCATGCTCCACGTCATGGTGCACGAACTCGGCGTCTACGACCGGGCCTTTCTGGAGCAGCACACCAACGGCCCCTACCTCACTCGGCCGGACGGCCACTACGCCCGGGACCCGGAATCGGGTAAGCCCCTGGTCCTGGACGGGGCCGACGGCCTCCCCAAGTCGTTCGATGCGGAGGACCTCCGCCAACCTGTCCTCGAGGGAGAGAAGGAGGTGGGCGGGGTCCGTTGCAGGACGGCCTTCCAGGTGCTGAAGGACCACCTGGCTCAGTACACCCCCGAGGAGATGTCGCGGGTGTGCACGGTGCCGGTCGGGGTAATGCGGCGCATCGCGCGAGAGTTCTGCGAGACCGCCAACATCGGCGCCACCGTGGAGATCCGAGGGCACCGGCTTCCTTACCGGCCCGTGGGCATTCACTTCAAACGGGGCTCCTCCGCCCACAAGGGAGGCTTCCACACGGACGTCTCCATGCATCTGCTCAACGTCCTGGTGGGGGCCGTGGACGTGCCCGGGGGGCAGCGCGGGGTGAACCCCATCGGACCTTTCTGGTCCGCAGACGCCAGCCCGGACGGGCTCATCGTGCCCGACGAGTTCATCACCAAGTACAACCGGCCCTATCCCCCCTCCAAAGCTCAGGTTCCCCAGCGACTGGACCTGGCGGAGCTGTTCCCGGCGGGGCTTTTCACCCGGGGCCTGTTTCCGTGGGGCATCGACCACCCCGAGGCCTTCGGGATCGACTACGAACCCGAGGCCATGATCCACGGCAGAACCAACTTGATGATGAGCAGCCACAACGCCCGGGCCATGGAGCAGACCCTCCGGAAGATCCCCTTCATGGTGTCCATCGACATGTTCGTCAATGAAACCGAGGAGTTCGCCGACATCTTTCTCCCCGAGGCGCACGACTTCGAGCGCTGGGAGTTGTTTCCGGCCAACGACCCCTACGCCTTCATCACCCCTGGGCCCGGGGAGTGGTTCTGGACCATGCGCCAGGCCGTGGCGCCCCCACCGGAGGAGGCGCGTCCCTGGACCGAAGTGTACCTGGAGATCGCCGACCGGCTGGGCATCCTCGACGATATCTGGGCTATCGGCAACGACTCATGGGTGCTGGGGGACGCGTACAAGCTCGAGCCCGGCCGGAAGTACACCATCCGTGAGATCGCCGAGAGACAGGCCAAGACCATTGTGGGGGATCACTTCGACTGGGACATGTTCGGGGACACATCGGCGGTGATCACCCGTGAGAAGACCATCGAAGAGGCCTATCCCCGGCCGTTCATGCGCGCGAAGATCCCCGTGTACTTCGAGCATCTGCTGAGCGCCAGGGAGGACCTGCAGGAGGTGATCGAGCGGATCGGCCTCCCCTGGAACCTGGACCCGTACGGGCCACTCCCCCGGTGGATCCCCTGTCCGGCCCTGGAGGGAGACGAGACGTACGACCTCATCAGCATGAACTTCAAGGTCCCGTTCCACACCTTTTCCATCAGCGCCGAGAACCTCTGGATCGACGAGATCTCCAGGGCGAACCCGTACACCTACAAAATCATGCTTAACCGGATCACGGCGGAGAGAAAGGCGCTCCGGACCGGGGACCCTGTTTGGGTGACATCTCCCCACGGGAGGATCGCGGGCCGGCTCTTCGTCACCGAGCTGATCCACCCGGAGAGCGTGGGCATCGGCGGCACCTTCGGGCACTGGGCCCGAAAGATGCCCATCGCGCGAGGAAAGGGGGCCTGCTACAACGACCTGCTCCCGTCGCCGGAGCTCGATCGGATCGACCCCATCAGCGGACAAATCGACATGTGCGTCAAGGTCAACATCACCAAACAGTAGGGGTCCGGGATGCCAAGATACGGAATGCTCATCGACCTGAAGAAGTGCATTGGATGCAACTCATGCGTGGTGGCCTGCAAGGTCGAGCACAATGCACCAAACGCCGTCCACCTGACCGCGATCCTGGAAAAGGAGGTGGGTCGCTACCCCAACGCCACCCGGGTGTTCCTTCCGGTGCTCTGCAACCAGTGCGAGCAGCCGGTCTGCGTAGAGGTCTGCCCGACCCGGGCCACCTACCAGCGGGAGGACGGGATCGTGGCCATCGACTGGGACAAGTGCATCGGGTGTAAGGCCTGCGTGGAGGCCTGCCCCTACGACATGCGGACCCGGGTGGAGGACGACCGCATCGTGTACCCGGACAACGAGACGGTGTTCGTGAACCCCATGTTCGCCAAGTCCCCGCCCCGGGTGGCCGTCAAGTGCGACTTCTGCACCCACCGCATCGAGGAGGGTCGCGTCCCGGCCTGCGTGGAGGTCTGCCCTACCGGGGCCCGGGTGTTCGGGAACCTGGCCGACCCGGAGGATCCGATCCTGGGCCAAGTCCGGCGCCACTACGGCTTCCGGCTGCTCGAGGACAAGGGCACGGAGCCGTGCGTATACTACATCGCGTGAAGGGAAGGGAGGTGTCGTGGTGATCAAAGAGGCCATTCAGCCGGAAGGGGTCTGGCGCCCCCTGGGGAAGTATTCGATCGCGGTCAAGGCTGTCGGCGATTCCTGGCTGTTCCTCTCCGGGGTGACGCCCCGCAATGAGCAGGGCGAGGTAGTCGGGCAGGGAGATATCCGCGCCCAGACCCGAAAGGTGTTCGAGAACATGAAGACCGTGCTCCAGGGGGCCGGGGCGGACTTCCATCAGATCGTCAAGGCCACGACCTACGTGCGGGACGTGGGTCACTACGCCGTCATCCAGGAGGTACGGGCGGAGTACCTCACCGAACCGTTTCCGGCCAGCACAATGGTGGAGGTTCAGCGGCTGTCGTCGGACGACATCCTGATCGAGGTGGAGGCGATCGCCGTGCTGTGACGTCCTCCGGGAGGTGTACCTCAACAGAAAGGGAAAGGAAGCCATGCTAGCCCAGGTTTTTCTGAATGCGCTCTTCCTGAGCAGTATCTATTGCCTGATGGCACTGGGCCTGACCATCATCCTCGGCGTCATGGACATCGCCGATTTCGCCCAAGCCGGCTTGTACATGCTGGGGGCCTACGTGGCCTTCTTCGTCTGCCAGGTCCTGGGGGCCGGGTTTCTGGTGGCCGTCCTGATCGCCATGATCGCCACGGGGGTCGTGGGCGTGGTCAACAACACTCTGGTCTATCAGCCGGTGCTCAAACGGGGTGCAAACACCTTGATCGCAGCCCTGGGCATCCTCCTGATCATTCAGAATCTGGCCCTGCTCATCTTCGGCCCCGACTACCAGACCTATCACCTGGCATTCGGGGAGGGGAAGATCGAGCTTTTCGGCGGGACCATCACGGTCTACAAGACCATGATCATCGTGGTCACGGCCTTGTTGGCCCCGGCCGTGTGGCTGTTTCTGTCCAAGACCAAGATCGGCAAGGCCATCCGCGCCGTGAGCCAGGACAAGGAAGGGGCGTCGCTGGTGGGCATCAGCGGTGACAAGGTTTCCATCTTCACCTTCTGTTTGGGGACCATGTTCTCCGGGCTCTCGGGCGCCTTCCTCTCCCCCATCTACGCCTTCGACGCCTTCTTCGGATCCCAGTTCATCGTGAAATCCCTGACAATCGTCATCTTCGGCGGCCTGGGCTCCTTGCGGGGCGCGGTGGTGGGGGCGCTCATCATCGGCATCGGCGAGGACATGATCGCCGGGTACTGGTCCACGGAGTACAGCAGCCTCTTGACGTTCGTCCTTCTGATCCTGATCCTTTTTGTCCGCCCCCAGGGCATCTTCGGCAGGAGACCGGCATGACAAAGCCAGTGAAAATCGGTGTTGCGGTGGCCCTTTTGTTGCTCTCCTTGTTGCTTCCTTACCTGTTTTCCTCCATGCTGATCCGCCATTTCATCGTCCTGATCGCCATCAATATCGTGCTGGTCATGGGGTTGGACATCGTCGTGGGTCACCTAGGGCTGATTTCTCTGGGGCATGCGGGGTTCATGGGCATCGGCGCCTACGCCTGCGCCATCTCGGTCATGAACCATGACGCCCCGTTCCTGCTGGGGCTTCTGCTGGCTGTCCTGTGCGCGGGGCTCGCGGGGTTCATCGTCGGGTACCCCTCCATCAACCTCCGGGGCCACTACTTCGTGATCGTCACTTTCATCTCGGGGATCATTTTCAATCTCTTCTTCACCAACCTGATCAGCATCACCAAAGGTCCCATGGGGATGCCCGGCATCCCCCCGCCGAGCATCGGCTTCGGCGACCGGTTCAGTATCGTTGTCGATTCCAAGGTCTCCTACTACTATCTGGTCTGGGTCTTCATCGTCATCGTGGGGTTTGTCAAGATCCGGTTCAACCACTCGAAGATCGGCCGGGCTATGTCCGCTATTCGCGAAGACGAGGATCTGGCCAGATCCATCGGCGTCCGGGTCCACTTCTACAAGGTGCTGGGCTTTGTTTTCAGCACCGCCATCGCCGGGCTGTCCGGCGGCTTGTACGCGCACTACTTCCGTTTCATCGGTCCGGACTCGTTCACCCTGTTTCAATCCTTCAACGCGTTCGTGATGAACCTGGTCGGCGGCATGGGGACGGTGGCAGGACCGATCATCGGTCCTGCCCTCCTCACCCTGATCGACGAGGTGTTTCAGCTGTTCAAGCCCGAGTACGCGAGGATCCTCTTCGGCGTCTTTCTGATCCTGATCATTCTTTATATGCCCAAGGGCATCGCCGGACTCGTGAAGGAAAGGATGGGCGGCAGAACATGGTCACAGAAAAAAGCAGTCTCCTAGAGGTCCATGGATTGTCTAAGAGCTTCGGGGGGTTCGCCGCCGTGGCTGACCTGAGCTTCCGCCTCGAGACCGGGGAGGTGCTCGGGCTCGTGGGACCCAACGGAGCCGGCAAGACCACGGCGTTCAACCTCATCTCCGGCTTTATCAGGCCCACGGCGGGTGAGGTGTTCTTTCAGGGAAGGAACATCACGGGCCTGAGCCCCGCCGAGATCGCGCGGCTGGGAGTAGTGCGGACCTTTCAGCTGAACAGGCTGTTCCTGTCTCTGACCGTGGAGGAGAACATCCGGATCGGCTGTCATAAGTACCAGGACGGCGGGCTTTTCCGGTTCCTGTTCGGCATGTCCCGGCACGAGAAGGAGTCCTTCGAGGAGCGGGTCACCGAGATCCTGCACCTGACGCGCCTGGACAAGGTGAGGACCAGCAAGGCCGACGACCTGGGCTACGGGGACCAGCGTCTTCTGAGCATTGGCATCGCCCTGGGCGCCAAGCCCACCCTGCTGATGCTGGACGAGCCGTTCGCCGGCATGAACCAGACCGAGACGGACGCCTGCGTGGCCCTGATCCAGCGTATCACGTCCACCGGAACCACGATCTTCATCGTCGACCACAACATGCGGGCCATTATGAACATGTGCGATCGGGCCATTGTGCTGAATTTCGGCCGGAAGATCTGCGAAGGCCGGCCCTCCGAGGTTCAGCAGGACCCGAAGGTGATCGAATGTTACCTGGGGAGTGACGAGCATTGCTGAGCATCCAAGACTACTCGATCCACTATGGCAAGTTCGAGGCGATCAAAGGAGTCTCGTTCACCATCGACGAAAAGGAGTTGGTGTCCATCATCGGCGCCAACGGCGCGGGCAAGACCACGCTGATCCGGGCCATCTGCGGGCTGAAACGCCCGAGCCGGGGGAAGATCTTCTTCGATGCCACCGACATCACGGGTCTGAACACCATTCAGCGCGTCAAGCAGGGCATCGTCTGCTGCCCGGAGGGCCGGAAGCTCTTTCCTGAGATGAGCGTTCTGGAAAACCTGGAGATGGGCGCTTACCTGCGGGACGACGTGTACCAGCAGAACCTGCAAAAGGTGTTCTCCCTGTTTCCGGTGCTCCGGTCCCGCCGCAAGCAGAGGGCCGGCTCCCTGAGCGGAGGCGAGCAGCAGATGCTGGCCATTGGCCGGACCCTCATGTCGAGCCCGACCCTGGTCTTGTTCGACGAGCCCTCCACCGGGCTCGCACCCATGATCGCCCGGGACCTGATGGGCGTGATCAAGCAGCTGAACGAGGAAGGGAAAACCATCCTGCTGGTGGAGCAGAACGTGCACTTGGCCCTGAAGATCTCGCACCGGGGGTTCGTGATCGAAAACGGACAGATCGTCCTGGACGGATCGGCCGAGGACCTGGTGAAAAATGAGGAGGTCAAGGTCGCCTACCTGGGTGGTTAGAGGGCGACCATCCATGAAAAAGGAGGCGTACGATGCGCATTGAGTTCATGGGACATGCCTGTTTTCTTCTAACGAGCAACGCCGGGACCCGTATTCTGACCGATCCCTACGAGTCGGGCTACAGGGACGTCATCCTTCATGAGCCCGTGCAAGAACCGACGGATGCCGTGACCGTCAGCCACGAGCACGGTGACCACGCGGCTACCGGTGCCCTGAGCGGCGAACCGCAGATGCTCAAGGGGGTAGGCACATGGAAGGTTCAGGACGTGGCCATCCACAGTGTGGCCTGCTTTCACGACGAGGAGGGAGGGAAAAAACGAGGCAACAACCACATCTTCGTTTACCATCTGGACGGCATCCGGGTGGCGCACCTCGGGGACCTGGGTCATGCCTTGACCCAGGACCAGAAAGAGGCCGTGGGCCGTGTGGACGTTCTTCTGGCCCCGACCGGAGGACACTTCACGCTGGATGGGCGGGGCGCCTGGGACGTGTTCAGAGACCTGGATGCCACGGTCTTCATTCCCATGCACTACAAGAACGATAAGGTGAAGCTGCCCATCGCGGAACTTGATGCCTTTTTTGAGATCCTGCCGTCCATGGTGAACCCCGAGAAACGGGACGCCTTCGTCGTAGACAGCCTAGGAGAGATCGGCGATGAAAAGCGCGTGGTCGTCCTGCCGCCCCGGCTGTAGGCGCACGCATCTCCGACGGTTTTCCGATTCACCTTCTCTCGAGCCTGTAGGGCCCCTCCGCTCCGCGCGGGCCCGGTGAGGCCTGACCCTCGAATTCTGCACGGCGGTCGATGACCCAAAGGAGCCATTTATGACGAATCCCGGTGAGTTCTCCATCGAGCCGGTGGTCACGGAGACCGTTCAAACCCCGTTTCGCAGGATCACCACTCCGATCCCGGCGCCGGGGTCGGTTCCCCTGCTGAGGACATGGCGTGACCGCTCCCCACGTTCACTGAAAGGGATGCCACCCGTGCTATGGCAGCGGGCGGAGGGGTTCCAAGTGTTCGATGGTTTCGGAAACCAATGGCTGGACTTCAGCTCAGGCATTCTGGTCGCCAATGCAGGGCATGGCCGGGAAGAGATCCGCCGAGCGATCTCCCAGGTGGTGGACCAGGGTCTCCTGTTCTCGTACTTTCCGAACGAGTACGAGGCTCGCCTGGTCGACATCCTGTCGAGGCTCGCACCGCCCGGGCTGGACAAAGTCCTGCTCCTGGTCACCGGAGCCGAGGCCGTCGAGAACATGATCAAAATCGCGAAGAAGTACGGCAAGGAATGCTGTGCCGCGGAGCGCACGGGAATCCTTTCATTCACCGGCTCGTTTCACGGACGGACCATGGGTGCACAGATGGTCGGGGGGCTGCCAGAACTGAAGAACTGGATGGGATGGGTGGACCCGTCCGTGTTCATGCTGCCGTTTCCCAATTGCTCCCGTTGTCCCTGCCGTCGAAGCCGCTACGACGCGTGCGAATCCGAGTGCTTCTCTCTGATCGAGGAGACTCTCCACCAAGGCGGATCCTCGCCGGAGCAAATCGCTCTGGTGATCACCGAGACCTACCAGGGAGGCGAGGCAGTATTTGCCCCCAAGGGATACATGCAGCGCCTGCGGGAGTGGTGCACGCAAAATGGTGTTCTCCTGGCCTTCGACGAGGTTCAGGCTTCATTCGGAAGAACGGGGCGATGGTTCGGGTTCGAGCACTACGACGTCACTCCGGATCTGGTGGCCCTGGGGAAGGGAATCACCAGTTCCCTACCCCTGTCCTGCGTGCTTGGGTCAGCTTCCTTGATGGATCTCTTTCCGGCGGGCCAGTTGTCGAGTACCCAGGCGGGAAACCCCGTGTGTGCAGCAGCGGCGCTCGAGAACATCCGGCTGCTGGAACGGGAGCATCTGGTCGAGCACGCGGATCGCATGGGAAAGGTGCTCGGCGGGGAGCTACACCGCTTGAAGGCACGTTTTTCCGAACGTATTGCATTTGTCCACGGGAAGGGACTGGTGTGGAGCGTATCTTTTCGACGAGGTCATCCACCGGTGGCCGATCCCGTCATGGCCATGGACGTGGTCGCCGAATCCATTCGAAAGGGTTTGATGTTGACGAGTCCCATAGGCCCTGAAAAAGCCGGAATTAAGATCATGCCGCCGCTTACCATCACGGAGGATGCGATTCAGGATGGGGTGTGCGCTCTGGGTGAGGCGATCCAGAAAGGGATAGAGGCTCGGCCGTGATCAGGAGCAATCGAGATCGGCTTCCCTATGGATATGTGATGATCGCGGCGGCGCTGTGGAACATCACCGCCCAGAGGGCCATGTAGTACCCCTTCGGTGTCTTTTTCAACCCCTTGCTCAAGGAGTTCGGGTGGACCCGAGCAGCCACATCAAGTGTGTTTTCCATTTCCTCCCTGATGAGTTCATGCGCCGGGTTCCTGATGAGAAGCCTGATCGACCGGGTCGGGCCGCGCGTGGTCCTGACGGCGGCCGGCGTACTACTGGGTTCCGGATAGGGGCTTCTTTCTACAATGGAACGGTTGTGGGAGTTCTACTTCTACTACGGTGTCCTCATCGGCTTCGGCATGGGCGGGGCCTTTGTACCTCTGTTGACAACAGCGGCCCGGTGGTTCGTTTCCAGGGCCGGCATCGTGTCCGGATCACCTCCGGCATCGGTGTCGGTGCGTTTGTGGGTCCTCTGATCATCAGCCGATTGATGATCCAGTACGGCTGGCGAATGACCTTGCTCATGGTAAACATGACAGCCATGGGAATTATTGTCTTGGGCGCGCAGCTCCTGCGCAGTCCTTCCACCGATTCCGGACGGGTTTCACGCATCGTTCATAATCGGGGCAGACTTTCGGAGGATGCATCCTTCAAAGAGGCGCTGCGCTCGTCGGCTTTTTGGGTTGTTTTCTTAATATTTGCCTGCTGTGGTTTTGTCGTGTTTGCCGTGATCGTTCACATCATCCCCTATGCGATCGAGCTGGAGATCGGGATTCCCGAGGCGTCCGCCACCCTTTCGGTTCTCGCGATCTGCAGTGTTTTCGGAAAAATCCTTATGAGGATGGCTTCCGACGTCATCGGCAATAAAAAGTCTTGTGGCATTGGTTTTGTCCTGATTACCGGATCCCTCCTGGGTATGGTCTGCTCTGAGACCTTGAACCCCTTGTGCGGCTTTGCCGGACTGTTCGGTTTCGCCTACGGGGCTATCATCGCATCGGAATCTCCTCTGATCGTCTCCCTGTTCGGTCTAAAGGCCCACGGGAGCATTCTGGGTGCGGTATCCACGGAGTATACGAGCGGAGGCGCCGTGGGCCCGTTTCTGATGGGTATGCTGTTCGACGTGACCGGGGACTATGGATGGGGATTTTTCGTTCTGACTATGACGGCTCTTCTGGGCACGGTCTTGACCTATCGGCTGTTCCCTTGAAGGGCCGCTTCAAGATACCCCGCACGGCTGGAGATTCATGAAAGGAGGGAGTTCATGCGACTTGAGGGAAAGGTGGCTTTGGTGACGGGTTCGAGTCGGGGCATTGGCCGGGCGATCGCCGAGGCGTATGCAAATGAAGGCGCCAGAATTGTGCTCAATGGGACTGATCCCGACGCCCTGTCCTCAGTGGAGGAGCGAATTGGAGGCATAGGTGGGGAGGTGTTCTCCATTCGGGCGGATGTCTCGAACGCCGAGGAGGTGGACGACATGATCGGCCGGGTGATCAACCGGTTTCAACGAATCGACATCCTGGTGGCGAACGCTGGGAGGATGTTTGTCGGAAACCTTGAGGAGATCCCTGTGGATGAATGGGATGATGCACTCAGAGTGAACTTAAAAAGTGTTTTTTTGTGTTGTAAAGCCATTATTCCTCATATGAAAAATCAACGATATGGTCGAATCATCACTATGAGTTCCGCTGGCGGGAAGAATCCTAGGACCATCACCGGCACCCACTACGGGGTGACCAAGGCCGCCATTCTGTACCTGACCAAACGGATTGCGAATGATTATGGCCGGTACGGAATCGCCGCGAACTGTATCTGCCCAGGTCCGGTGGATACCGACATGTCCAGAACCTTTTCAAAAGAGGTCCTGGACAGATTCACGGAGCAGATTCCGCTCGGCCGGATCGGAAGACCTGAAGATGTCGCCAAGGTGGCCGTTTTTCTCGGATCTGGAGATGCAGATTACGTGACAGGAGAGGTAATCGATGTAAATGGTGGAAGCTATATTGATTGAATCCATTCCTTCGATTACACGATGATAGACGAAAACGCTATTATTTTCCACTACAGAGGTCTATAATGGGAATATAATAGAAGTTTATTTGTTATATTATGGACAAAATACGAAGTTTCGTCTCAGGTTATGAATTGAGTTTGCAAAAAGACACATGAAAACAGTCTCCTTCGAAGCTCGATCGCTCCCGAGGAACGGGGGGAACAAAATTATGCTTATAGGTCCTTACACTTACGAACAATATCTGGACCAAATCCGACGATTTCACGGCCATATCGCCCCCGGCATGGTGTTGGGCGGTTTCATGGTGGATCTGGCGCTCGAAAACCTGCCCGAGGGCGAGTACTTCGACGCACTTTGCGAAACACAGGCCTGTCTGCCTGACGCGGTCCAGTTGTTGACCCCCTGTACAATCGGGAACGGCTGGCTAAAGGTGGTCAATATTGGCCGCTTTGCTGTCACGCTGTACGAGAAGGTTGGAGGCTTGGGTATCCGGGTCCATGTGGACGCAGGGAAAATCGAAGCCTGGTCAGAGCTGAAAAGCTGGTACTTCAAGCTCAAACCTAAGAAAGAGCAGAGTATCGAAAGACTATTGGCCGAGATCAGAGACGCGGGATCGAGTGTTTGCAGCATGAAAGCCGTCCGGCTAGAGCAGGATTTTATCCGTGAGAGACGGCGGAATGGGTTCAGAATTTGTAAGCTTTGCGGCGAGTCCTATCCAAGAGCTGACGGCGATATCTGCAGAGGCTGTGGCGGGGAAGCGCCTTTTATACCTTTAAACCCTTAGATCAAAAAGGACCGCATCCTCACGTAGCGGCAGGGTAGTGTCGCCTCGAAAACACGATTTTCTTGGCAGTGCATGATTGATTGTAATAATTTAAATATAACTTTTTCTCGCAACGTTGATCTGGCAATGAAAAGCCGTGGGGTGATGATCCTTGAAGCCGATTAGGTGTTTACATGGATTTTAGAGGTTAAAGCGACCAAATTTATGTGTTTTTTGGTCTTGTCTTGTTGATCACAGAATGAATGAATTTTCGTTCAGGGCGGGGAGGGCGGACCTGCTTTAGCTTCCGTAGGCCGCCTGCCGGGCGGGCGTAGCCTACCACATATCGCTCATGTCCTGAAATCGAACGAGGGAGGGGAAGTGGGAGCCGGAAAAGGAGGCATTTCATGACCCTGTCCGAGGCGTACACCGAATTCGCGACCGGCCTTGAGTACGAGAGACTTCCCGAGGCGACTAGGGTCCAAGCCAAGAAGTTGGTGCTGGATCTCATCGGCGTCGCCCTCGGCGGATACGAGCTTATGGAGTTTCCCAAGGTCGTTGTGGGCTACCTGGCCGAACTGGGGGGGAAGCCGGAGGCCACGGTCATAGGTGCACAGGATCGATTGCCTGCGCCGACCGCGGCCCTGGCCAATGCGGTCTGCGCCCACGCCCTGGACATGGACGACGGTCATCGCTTCGGGGCGCTTCACCCGGGAACGGTCGTTATTCCCGCAGCCCTGGCTTCAGCCGAATCCGCAGGCGCGTCCACCCGGGAACTCCTCACCGGTATCGTCGCCGGGTATGAGGTCATGATCCGGATCGGTCGGGCCATCAACCCGTCCAGCCTCAACCGCGGTTTTCACTCAACCGGCATCACCGGCGTTTTCGGCGCGACAGCCGCCGCATGCCGAATCATGGGTCTCAACGGCGAACAGACACAAGGCGCCTTCGGCCTGGCGGGCCTTCAGGCCTCCGGTATCCTTCAGGTGAATCACGATGTCGATGGCGCCCGGGTCAAGCCGATCAACCCGGGCAAGGCGGCTCAGGCCGGCGTATACGCCGCTGTATTCGCCGACCGGGGCGCCAGGGGCCCGGCCGGGATCTTCGAGGGGCCTGATGGGTTTTTTCAGGCCTTCAGTGATCAGGTGGATTCCGGCGCCGCTGTGGACGGATTGGGGGCGATCTTCGAGATCGACAACGCCTACCTGAAGCTGTACGCGGCCTGCCGGCATACCCACGCGGCCCTGGATGCCTTGCTCGAGGCGTGGCCCGCCGACAAGGATCTCGAGAACATCGATGATATTGTGGTGGAAACCTATCCGGCGGCCATTCGGCTGGCGGGCATTCAGAATCCCAGTACGGCATCTGCCGCGCGGTTTTCCATTCCCTTCACCCTGGCCCTGGGACTGAGATTTCGGGACGCCGCTGCGGAACGATTCACCGAGGAGGCAACAACGGATCCTGCGTTGATCGCCCTGGCAGAAAAGGTGCGCATGGTCTCTTCCGAACGCTGGGAGCGACTCTATCCGGTTAAACGAGGAGCTACGGTCACCGTGACAACCCGCGGCAAGACCTATCGCGCTGAAGTAGAGCTGGCCAGGGGCGAACCGGAAAACCCGGCCTCCCGCGAGGAGGTCCGTTCGAAGTTTCTGAAAAACGCCCGGCTCATGCTGCATCCCGAAGAGGCTGAAATGCTGGCACAGAGCATTCTTGAAATGGACCGGTTGAACCTGACGGACATCATGCGCTTTCTCGGCCGTCCCCCGGTCCGCTGAGGGTTCACCGGCCGGGAAGCCGTCTGTTCAAGGACAGTACCACGACACTCGAAACATCCGGGGAGATCATCATGATCAAAGCCATTCTGGGTTACGACATCGAGCCTCATTTGAGCGAGAAGGAGTACGACCGCTGGCTTCGAGAGGTGCACCTGCCCGATTTGAAGCGAATTCCCGGACTGAGGCGGGTGGTCCTCAATACGGTGAAGGATGTGCTTCGAGAGGGTGCTCGATTCTATCGTATCGCCGAGCTGCACTACGACAGTTGGGATGATTTTGAACGGGCCTCCGAGTGGCGCCGGCGGAATCCGGTCGCCCCGGAGAGAAGCCCTGAAGGAAAAACGGCCTTTCGGTTCTATCTGGTGTGCGAGAGCGAGGACATCCCGGTGGAGACCGAATCCGACGTCGTCCCGGACAAACCGGTGGGAGGCTGAAATGGAGACGAATGATCTGCTCGTAATGATCTCCGACTCCCGTGAGATGAACTGGGATGTTGAGGTGGATGTACTGGTGATCGGAGGTGGAGGCTGTGGATTGACGGCCGCCTTGTCGGCGGCCCAGTCCGGTGCAAGCAGCGTACTGGTGGTGGAAAAGGAGGATAAGGCCGGTGGAAACACCGCTCTCAGTCAGGGGATGATACCGGCCGCCGGGTCCCGGATTCAGAGGGAAGCCGGGGTGGATGACTCACCGGATCTCATGGCCGCAGATATCCAACGCAAGAACCACTATGAAAGCGATCCGGAATTGACCCGTCGAATAGCCGAAGAATCCGGTCGACTGGTGGATTGGTTGACGGATGATCTGAATATCCCCCTCCAATTGGTGACCAACTTTCGTTATCCGGGTCATTCCCTCCATCGCATACACGCCCCGAAGAACACCAAGGGGACGTTTTTGGTCAATGCCCTGCTCGAAGCGGCCGCCGCGAACGATCGAATCGATATCGCCTACGGTGCGCCGGCCGAACGATTGATTGTCCGGTCCTCGGACCGTGCGGTCCTGGGCGCGGAGGTGAACATCAAAGGCATCGGCCTGAATCGGGCCCGGGGCGGGAAGACGATTCTTGCCCTGAACGGTTTCGGAGCCAACGGGGAGATGGTGGCCCGATATATTCCCGAGATGGCCGGCGCCTACTATTTCGGACACGAAGGCAACACCGGTGAGGGCATCTTGTGGGGGGAGGCCCTGGGGGCGGAACTGGCACACATGAGTTCCTATCAGTCCCACGGGTCGGTGGCTTATCCCCACGGGACCTTGTTGACGTGGGCGGTCATCAGTCTGGGCGGCTACCAGGTGAATACCCGAGCCAAGCGGTTTGTCAACGAGGACCACGGCTATTCGGAACACGCCCTGGATGTGCTGGGCCAACCCGGCGGTGTGGCCATTGAGATCTTCGATGAACGTATCTACGAGTCGGTCAAGGAGTATGAGGATTTTCAGAAATGCGTCGAGATGGGCGCGGTAAAACGGGGAGAATCCATTGATGATCTCGCGACTGCATTCGGGCTCGATTCAGAGACTTTGCGACGCACGCATGATGATTTCCAGAGATCCGCACGGGCGGGCGCTGTGGATTCGATGGGCCGAAGCGACGTCGAGCAGCCGTTGTCGCCTCCGCTGTACGGTGTGAAGGTCACCGGAGCGCTTTTTCACACACAGGGAGGACTCAAGATCGATGAAAACGGCCGGGTGATCCGCCGGGACGGGGGAGTGGTTCCAGATCTGTACGCAGGAGGCGGGACCGCAGCCGGATTCTCTGGCAACGCGGGCTCCGGGTATCTATCGGCCAATGGCCTGTTGGCCGCCCTGACCCTGGGTCGATTGGCCGGTCTGCATGCGGGGAGGATGACCTCATCAGACGAATAGCCGGAAGGAGATCATTCGAAGAGTCGGAGCTGTTGGACAAACCCACTATTTCAGGTAGACCGGAGGAGGGAATCATGAGCGACGTGACCAGAAAGACCGGGCAAACGCGAAGAGAGTTCTTGAAGACCGTGGCCGTTGCAGGTGGTGCAGTCGCGGTGGGAGGGCTCGGTTTTCCAGCCGTTCTGCGGGCCAACCCCAAGGAAATCCTCATCGGCCAGATACACCCGCTCTCGGGGTTCCTGGCATTCGACGGCCAGGAACTCTCCGATGGGTTTAAACTGGCCGTTGATGAAATCAATGCCGCCGGCGGCATCAAGTCCCTGGATGGGGCCAAACTCAAGGTGCTGACCGGAGACTCTGAAGGGAAACCCCAAGTGGCTATCCGCGAGGTGGAACGCTTGTACGAAGCCGGCGCTGTGGCCATCGTGGGCTGCTATCAGTCCGCGGTCACCCTGGTGGCGACCCAGATCGCAGAGAAGTTGAAGGTGCCTTTTGTGGTGTCTGTGGCCGTGGCGGACAGTGTCACCGAACGAGGTTTCAAATATACCTTCAGGGTTCAGCCCAACGCCCTTCAGATGTCCCGGGACACGGTCCGGTATCTCTCCGAGTTGATCAAGGCCAGCAAGAGCGGGGCCCAGACCATCGCCTACCTGCACGACGACACGGATTTCGGATCCTCGCTCTCCAGTCACGTGACGAAATTTGCCCCGGAGTACGGCCTCAAGGTAATCGAGGACGTGCCTTACAGCCCCCGGGCCGCGGACGTGACCACCGAAGTGGGCAAAATCAAGGCGGCCGGCGCCGACATTGTCATGGATACGGGCTACTTCGGGGACGGAGTCCGGGTTTACAAGACCATGCGCGACGTACGACTCAAGGCCCAGGCCATTGTCGGGTGCGGGAACGGCGCGTTCAGCCACCCCAAATTCATCGAAGAACTGGGGGGCATCACCGAAAACATCCTGGACGGGAACTACAAGGCCAATCCGTTGAGCGCCATGACCAAAAAGGCCTTCCAGCACTACAAGGAGGTATATGGCCGCGAAATGGGGGCCTCGACTGTGTTCGCCTACATCGCACCGTATGTTATCGCCGATGCCCTGGAACGGGCCGGGACCGCTGACAGGGCCGCCCTGAGAGATGCCTTGGCCAATACCAACATCACCGAGCACATACTGCCGCAAGGGCCGATCGTCTTTGACGAAAACGGACAGAACAAGAACGCGTCCGCTGCCATGATGCAGATTCAGGGGGGTGAGATCAAGGTTGTGTGGCCCAAGGAGTATGCTGAGGCCGGACCGGTTTTCCCTGTGCCCGAACTCGCCTGAGACAGGGGCCTGTCAACTCCGTGACACCCGTGCGCGGTGGAGGCGTGCCCGCCGCGCACGGGCCAAAAACAACAAGAGCGGATACCCCGAATGAACACGTCATTCATATTCCAGTCCTTGATCAACGGCCTGCTCATCGGCGGGGTCTATTCGCTGGTGGCCATCGGGTTGAACATGATCTTCGGCGTGATGAAGATCGTCAACTTCGCCCACGGTTCACTGATGATGGTCGGCATGTACGTCTGCTACTGGGCGGTCCGGCTGGCCGGGATCGATCCGTATCTGTCCATCCTGCTCACGGTTCCGCTTCTGTTTGTCCTGGGCGCTGTCCTGCAGCGTTTTCTGATCAATCCGATCATCAACGCCCCCGAGCACAACCAGTTACTCCTCACTCTCGGGGTATCCCTTTTTCTCGAAAACCTGGCCGTATTCCTTTGGAGCCCTGACTACAGGGTCCTCCAGACCGGATACGCCCAGATCAATTTCTATTTTGGAGATATTTCCATCTCTCTGGTGAGGGTGTTGGCCTTCCTCATTTCCATGGTCGGAACCGTCCTGCTCTATCTGCTCTTGACCAAATCCGACCTGGGAAAGGCGATACGGGCGGCCAGCGAACAGCCCGTCGGCGCCATGATCGTGGGCATCAACGTCCGCCGGATCTATGTGGCGTCGTTCGGCATCGGCGCAGCGTGCGCAGGGGTAGCCGGTGCCGCTGTGGCCCCGTTTTTCCCGGTGTACCCCACAGTGGGAGGGCTGTTCGTGATCACCGCGTTTGTAGTGGTGGTGCTGGGCGGCATGGGCAGTTTTATCGGCGCCTTCTTCGGAGGGCTGATTATCGGAGTGGCCGAGAGCATGGGGGCCGTCTTTTTACCCGCGGCAATGAAGTCCCTGGTCTCCTTTGTGATTTTCATCCTGATTCTGTTGTTTAAGCCCTCGGGCCTATTTGGAGGAAAGTCGTGAGCGCAGGTGCGGACAAGAAGCGCTATCTGGGCCGCAGCCTGGGTCCCAGGGCCTGGATGTGTGTTCTGTCTGGAGTCGTGGTGCTCCATTTCTTGCCATGGTTCTGGCCCAGTGTCATCCACACCATGATCATGATTTTTCTCTTTGCCATTATGGGCCAGGGTTGGAACGTGCTGTCCGGATATGCGGGCCAGTTTTCTTTCGGCCACTCCCTGTTTTTCGGCATGGGGGCCTACACCAGTTCCCTCCTCTACATCAAGGGTGGCCTGACCCCATGGCTCGGGCTGCCCGTGGCCATGGCACTGTCCGCATTGGTGGGGGTCTTCGTCGGGTTTCTGAGCTTCAGATATGAACTTAAGGGCCCGTTTTTTGCGCTCATCATGTTGGCATTTGCAGAGATTTTTCACATCATCGCGATGGGGTGGGAGTGGGTCGGTGGGGCTCGAGGCATCTTAATCCCCCTGCAGGGAGACGTCTGGACGTTGATGCAGTTCACGAGCAAAAGGCCGTTCTATTTTCTTTCGCTGTGGCTCACCGTGGGCTCCCTCTACCTGGTCTGGAAGATGGAGGGCACCCGGATGGGGCTCTATTTCCAGGCCGCGCGCGAGGACCAGGATGCCGCAGAGGCCTTGGGCGTGAATTCCTTCCGCTACCGCCAGATTGCCATGGCTATTTCCGCCGCCATGACTGCTGCGGGGGGGACCGTTTATGCCCAATACCTCCTCTACATTGATCCCGATACCACGTTCGGGGTTCTCAACTCCGTGGAGATCATGCTCCGGCCCATCATCGGAGGTCCAGGTACCGTCCTGGGTCCGTTGCTGGGATCGTTGGTGCTCACCCCCCTTTCAGAGGTGACACGGATTGCGCTCCAGGCGTATTCAGGCGCTTACCTCATGTTTTATGGGGCCATCCTGGTTGCGGTCATCATTTTTCTGCCGGATGGGTTGATGGGGCTCGTCCAAGGTGCCGCCAACCGACTGCGGGGAAGGAAATCCTGACATGACGGCGGGCAAGGAACTGATCGTCGATAGGATCTCGAAATCTTTTCGCGGGCTGCAGGCCTTGAGTGATGTGAGCCTTCGGGTCGCCCCGGGGGAGATTGTCGGCCTGATCGGTCCGAACGGTGCCGGCAAGACCACGTTGTTCAACATCGTCTCCGGGTTCATCCCCCCCGATACGGGGGAAATCGAACTGGGAGGACAAAGTCTGCTGGGAAAGAAGCCTCATCAGATCTGCAAGATGGGCATGGCGCGAACCTTCCAGATCGTCAAGCCGTTCGGGAACTTGACCGTCCTCGAAAACGTCGCAGTCGGCGGGTTCAACCGGACGATACACCCGGCCGGGGCGGAACAGGCAAGCTGGAGCACCCTTGAATTCGTGGGGTTGTCCCCCAAGGCCTTGACGCCAGCCAGGACCCTGACCACGCCTGACCGTAAGCGGCTTGAACTGGCCAGAGCCTTGGCTACCGGTCCAGAACTCCTGTTGCTGGATGAGGTGATGGCCGGCCTGAACCCGACTGAAAAGGACGAGGTCATCGGCCTGGTCAAGAAGATTCGGGAGAGGGGGACCTCGGTCTTGATCATTGAACACGCCATGCGGGTGATCATGGGTCTGTGTGAAAGGATCTATGTCCTGGACTATGGTCGCCTGATTGCCGAGGGTGACCCGGCCGCCATCAGCCACGACCCGAAAGTCATCGAGGCCTATCTGGGGAAGGAATATGCCGCTGCTGCATGTCAGTGAGATCGAGATTTTTTTCGGCCCGCTTCAGGTGTTGTGGCGCGTCTCCTTTGATCTGGAGGAAACGGAGACCGTATCCCTCTTGGGATCCAACGGCGCCGGAAAGACCACCACGGTCAGCGGAGTGGCCGGCGTGGTGCCGATCAGCAACGGCCGCGTTGAGTTCGCCGGACAGGACATCACCAGACTTCCCGCCCACAAGCGGGTGGAGTCCGGCCTGGTCCTGGTCCCGGAGGGGCGCAAAATCTTTCCATCCCTCTCGGTCCTGGAGAATCTGGAACTGGGATCCTATCTCAAGGTACCCAAGTCCCGGCGGCGAGAGAGTCTGGATCGGGTCATGGGCATGTTTCCGATACTCAAGCAGAGGCGAGCCCAGGCAGCCGGCACCCTTTCGGGGGGAGAACAGCAAATGCTGGCATTGGGCCGCGGGCTCATGTCCTTACCCCGCTTACTGATCCTGGATGAGCCTTCATTGGGGTTGGCCCCGATCATCGTGGATGAGATTTTCCACTCGGTCAGCGCCATCAACAAAGAGGGAGTAACCGTTTTGCTGGTCGAGCAGAACGCCCCCCAGGCCCTGTCCATTTCCAACCGGGCCTATGTCCTGGAAGAGGGTCGGGTGGTCTTGACCGGTACCGGGTCGGAACTTCTGAACAACGACCATATTCGTCGGGTTTATCTGGGGGTGGTTGAAGAACCCGAGACCCCGTCGGCGTAAGGATCGATTGCGCCGCGCAACCCTCCTTCCGTGAGAAGAAGAGGACTGGAGCGAAGGACAATGCCTGAGTACCTGGAAAGCATCAGCCGGTTTGCCGCAGAGTTGACGTTGGAACACCTCCCCTCGCACGTGGTGGAGCGCACTATGGAGGTGACGGCCGATACCATGGCGGTGGTCGCGGCCGGAGGGATGGAAGAGGAGATCAGGACGTTGACGGCCGAACTCCTCGGCAGCGATTCACAAGGCCCCGCAACCTTGTTGACGGATGGCCGCAAGGCCCCTCTCCTGGAAGCGGCCCTGATCAACGGCACCGCCGGGACCTTCCTGGAACTGGATGAAGGGAACCAGTTTGCCAGGGGCCATCCGGCCATCCATGTGGTCCCGGCATTGCTGGCCCTGGGAGAAACACTCGGTTCCAACGGCCGGGATTACATTGCTGCACTTGTTGCGGGCTATGAAATCGGGTCGCGAATCGGTATCGCCTCCAAGATTCGGATGTCCATGCACCCCCACGGCACGTGGGGGACCGTGGGCGCAGCGGTGGCGGCCGGACGTCTGGCCGGTGTGGACCCGCAGGGCATGAAGGAGATCATCAATATCAGTTCCTCCATGGCTCTGGCCACCAGCCGGAAGACCATGCTGGAGGGGGCGACCGTTCGGAATGCCTACTCGGGAGTAAGCAACCACTTGGGACTGCTATCGCTCAAACTCTATCAATCCGGATTCACCGGCGAGGCCGACGGCCTGCGCACGGTTTACGGCAGCGTGATCTCAGATGTCTTTGATCCCGATGTGATGAGCGAGGATCTGGGGGTTCGCTTCGAAATCGCACGGAACTACTTCAAGCGCCATGCCGCATGCAGGTACACGCACTCGGCACTGGATGCGATAGAGATCATTGCAGGCCGTTTCCCGGCCGGGCGTATCCCTGTAGACCAGGTGGAAACGGTGCTGGTGGAGACGTATTCACTGGCTGCGCAGCTATCCAACCGGAACCCCACCAACATGCTGGCGGCCAAGTTTTCCATACCCTTTGCCGCAGCCACTTTCATGATCCACGGCCGGGCCGGCGTGGAATGTTTCCGCCGGGAAAAGGTTGACGATCAGGACATCCAGGACCTGGCCGATCGAGTGACCGTATCCGAAGATCCGAAACGGACGGCTATGATGCCCGGGAAACGACCGTCCGGAGTCACGATCCGGCTCAAAGACGGGAGGGAGTTCAAGGCCGAGACGTACGTCAACAAGGGCGACTTCGAATCCCCCTATCCCCGGGAAGAGCTGACCGCCAAGTACTACGAACTCGCCGTGTCCGCCTGGGGCGTGGGTCGGGCCGAGGCGATCTACGAGAACATTCAGCGGCTGCCTGAACTGGATGCCCTGACCGACCTCACGGCCCCTTTGGCAGGCTCATGATGTCATGAGACGACACGACCAGGCGAAGTCACCCCGACGGGCGCTCATTTCGGGTCATATCCATCAATGCGGGAATTCACCGAAAAATACGGCTCGGTTTCAACCTTCCCGGACCAGCCGCGATAGTACCGGATGATGTGCTTCTGCAGCGTGTCCATGCCTTGGATCATGGCCTGTTCCGATTCGGTCCGCGGTCGGTCCGAGGCCTCGGCCAAGCGTCTGCCCAGACCTTCGACATCCACGGTGGTGACTTTGCCCCCTTGGACCACCACCCGGCCGTCCACCATGACCGTGTCCACGTAATGTCTGGTTCCCCTGTAGAGGAGAACGTCGATGGGGTCCTGATCAGGGTCGGTGTACGGCCAGCACATGGCGTCGTAGTCGAGAAGAGCCATATCCGCCTTTCGACCCGGTTCCAGCCGGCCGACGGAGTCCCCGAAGCCCAGGAGTCCGGCGGAATTGGCCGTGGCCATCTGAAAAACCTGTCTGGCCGAGAGATGGTCGGAGTGGAGTTCCAGAGAAGGAATACGGTGAAGAAGAAAGCAGACCTTCATCTCCTGGATGAAATCGTCGTCATCATTGATGGACTTTCCGTCCAGCCCCAGGCCGACATTGACTCCGGCCTTCAGCATGTGGAACGCAGGCGCAATGCCGTTTCTCACCCGGAGGTTGCATGAAGGGTGATGGGTGACTCCGGTTCCGGTGGCGCCCAGTCGTTGTATATCGTCGGCAGTGGGCCATACGCAGTGCCCGATGACAAGCCGGGGTCCCAAAAATCCGATGCGATCCATCCAGGCGATCAATGTTTCTTTCAGGTGGGTCAAGGCGTAGACTTTTTGGTAGATGCTCTGTGCGGCGTGGACGTGAATAGGGCGGTCCAGTTCATCGGCTGCGGCCCGGACCGATCGAAGCAGTGCTTCTGTGGCCCACTGTGGAGCGAGAGGGCCGAAACCGATTCGGCACATGGGAGAGTCGAATTGCCGGTGCAGGTCCCGAACTGCATCCACGAAATTGTCGCCCGTTAACGCGCCTTTCGGAGCGGGACGTGTCAGGGCTTCCCGGAGTGCTTCGGGCAACCCGTTCAGAAACGCCTGGTTGTCCCCGTAGACAAAGGGATTGTCGTTGCGGACCCCTGGATTGAACTGCAGGCGTATACCCGCATCTGCATAGGCCTGAATGACCTGCGTGTGCTCGTTTTCATGATCGGCCGGGTTTGTCAGAATGTGATTGTGCATGGTGGTTGTCACGCCGGAAGAGAGCAGACGAACCGCTGACAAGGCGCAATCGTCGTAGGGCGAAACCGGTTTGTACTTCCGCGTATCCAGGAGCCAGCTTTCCAGGGTGTTGTCCAGGGCGCCTCGCTGAAAATCGGTCAGTCCTCGGCCGTGGCTGTGACCATTGACCAGGCCGGGAATCAGCAGGTACTGTTTGCCACCGATTTCCCTTGCATCGGGGTAGTTGGCCTGCATTTCAGAATAAAGACCGACCGCCTTGACGTTCGTTCCTTCGACAAGAACAGCTCCATCGGTGATAGGATCCTGATCATAGGCGCAAACCAAGCGGCCTGCTCTAACAAGAGTCTTGTTCGTGGACATATATGACCCCCATCTGTGAAAATATTACCCTGCAAAATGGCTATATTTAAATGTATACTCTATAATTCAATCGATGGCAATACTTCTTTTTCTCGGACGCTGTTTTCTTTATTGTCTATTTAACAGCTCAAATTCTTTACAAAAACTATTATTGATCTGATAACAATTTTTTCTCGGAAGGCTCTTTCTATGGCGCGGAAAGTGTTTTATGGCTGGTGGATCGTTCTTTCAACCAGTCTGATTCATTTTTGGGGAGCCGGCACTTTTTTTTACAGCTTTACTGCATTTTTCAATCCCCTTGTGGAAGAGTTTGGCTGGAGCTACAGCGCAACGTCTGTAGCCGCCTCTATCCGCAGCATCGAAGGAGGAATCGCATCGCCGCTGGTCGGGCTGGCCGCAGATCGTTTCGGGGCCCGCAGGCTGCTGCTTTTTGGGAGTGTCGTTTCGGGACTCGGCTTCGTGCTGTTCAGTCGAATCCATTCCTTGGCGGCTTTTTATGTCGTCTTTCTGTTTTTGTCCATCGGTTCGAGTTTTTTGTTTCCGGTACCGGGATGGGCCGCTGTGGCCGGCTGGTTTATTCGAAAACGGGGGACTGCCCTCGGTATCCTGTCCGGGTCCATCGGCCTTGGTGGCGCACTCATCTATGTGGTCAATGCTCTGATCGTTCACTATGGGTGGCGCACAACGCTTGTGGTGATCGGCATCGGTATGTGGGTGATCGGCATCCCTTGTTCCATGGTGGTAAGGCATCGGCCCGAGCCCTATGGTCTGGCACCGGACGGAGAAGCGCCCTCTTTTACGAAAAATAACTGGGGTGACGGCTCGGCCGGGATCGGTCCTGAAGCGGGTCGAGAGTTCAGCCTCGGAAAGGCCATGAAGACCCGGGCCTATTGGGGGATCGTCCTGGCTGTCACGGTTTCCGGGGCAAGCATTCATGCTGTGGTGGTCCACGTGATGCCCCATCTCATCAGTGTTGGCTTCACCCGGGAAAAGGCGAGCCTCGCGGCATCCCTCATCGTGTTTGTGAGCATCATCGGACGCTTCGGCATGGGTTGGTTCAGCAATTGGATGGAGAGCCACAAGCTACTGGCGCTCTCGTTTGTAATGCAGGCCCTTGGGTTGCTGTTTCTGGCAGGGGTGAAAAACTTCTGGTGGGTGGCCGCATTTGTGGCGACGCTCGGTCCCGGTTATGGAGGGGTGATCACCTTGCGTCTGACCCTGCAGGGTGAATATTTCGGTCGCACAGCCTTTGGCGCCATACAGGGCTCCTTTATGGCCATCATGATGGTGGGTACCATCAGCAGCCCCCTCCTGACCGGGATGTGCTATGACCGTTTCGGCAATTACCATTTGGCCTGGTTGATCATGGCCGCCGTAAATCTCGCCGTCATACCTGTTCTCCTGAAGATCAAGCCGCCAGCATCCAGAGAAACCTCGAGTGCGGTGGATAAAAGAAAATAAATACTCAACGAACCGGTTCGCGTAAAATGCCGGCTCGGGGGACCTTCTCAAAGAGTTTAGGCCTACCTCCCAATTGCTCTGAAATCGAAGTCGGTGAAGTCTGGATCGTGTTTTTGTTGCCGGTACTTCCCTCGTGACATAAGAACAGCTAAAATATAAAAAACTAACTTTAGCAACTCCTCCTTCAGGATGGAACCATGCCCTTTGAATTCAAACACCACCAGGACCACCCCATCCGTCTGTCCGACTGGGTCAAAGATCTTCTCAAAAAGGCATTGTGGGAGGGTGAATTGAAGCCGGGAGACCGTCTGCCTTCCGAAGAAGAGATCTCCCGGGAACTCAAGGTGAGCAAGGTGACCGTGCGGGAGGCCCTGCGGGAGATGGAGTCCGACATCAGGATGCCTGAGAAGGCGTTTGAACCACCCCGCCCGGAAGCGCTCTGGAAAACCACCTGTATCCGTTATCGCCAAGAATGCCGTCGATCTCATCCGGTGTGAACAGCCCTTCCAGGGCCCGGGCGAGCCGGCGGAACCCATCGATGCGATGGGCGAAGTCCGGAACGTGGGTGGGCCAGCGGGACCCCAGAAGGCCGTGGGGGTCCATGAGGCCCTGCATGGTCTCGCGGAAGGTCTTTTCAGCGGATGTGAGGTCTGTGAAACCTCCGATCGGTCCGTCACTGCCAACGGCGACTTTATCCGGCCCCACCATGTCCGCCACGTGGCGGATGTGTCTTGCCAGAGTCGACAGGCTGTCGTCCGATCGGTGCAGAAAGAAGGTCATGGCGAGCACGCCCACCAGGGTGTCTTCCTGATGGAGGAGTCCTCGAAGGACATCGTCACGGGAACCCCGCCGATGGGGGCACACGCCTCGGGCCGTGGTGTGGCTGATCATCACGGGTCCCTGGGTGATCTCCAGACAGTCAAGGGCTGTGTGTGGGGAGAGGTGGGAGAGATCGAGGATCATGCCGGTCTTGCGCACCTCTTTGACGAAGTCCCTGCCCAGCGGTGTGAGGCCGTGGTCCTGGTACTCGGCGAGGAACCCGGTGCCGTATGGGTTGGTCCTCTGATAGGCCACCTGCATGATGCGGATGCCGTGATCGAAAAGATCGTGAAGGCGTTCCAGGCGGTCGCCGATGAACTCCGGGTCCTGAATGCCGGGGATGACGCCGATCTTGCCCGATGTGTGCAGAAGCGGAAGATCCGATGCGGATCGGACCACGGAGAAGGTGTCTCTGTGGGCTTCCAGGGCCTGCATGACCCGATCGTGGCGGTCCAGTGTGGCCTGCCAGTCCCCAAAAGGCATGGCCGTGGTGAGGTGGAAGAGGGTGACACCGCTCTTGCGGGCGTTTTTCAGGGTTTCGGGGTCGAACACGGGGGGCGCCACATCGCCGAGAAAGCCGAGGGTGTCCACATGGCTGCGGGCCGGGATGGTTCGAATCATGGGGATAGGTTCCTTCTGCGTGGTCTGGAAGGCCGGAATCGCTTTTTGAAGACCGGGAAGCGGCGTCATGGGAGCCCGCATCCATGATGGCGGGCATGGCGCCGGCCGGTGAAAATCGAAAGACACTCGAAAGAATAGGACAAAAAAATCGGCTTGACAAGGGTAACCACTAAAATATAAAAAACTAACTTTAGTGTTCACCCCCATGGGAGGGGATCATGGCATTTGAGTTCAAGCACGATGAGGGACATCCCCTCAGGCTTTCCGACTGGGTCAGGGGCCTCCTCAAGAAGGCCGTCCTGGATGGCGACCTGAAGCCCGGGGAACGCCTCCCCTCGGAAGAAGAGATGGCCCGGGAGCTCAAAGTGAGCAAGGTGACCGTGCGAGAGGCCTTGCGGGAGATGGAGTCCGATGGACTCATCGAGAAGCGGCGGGGCATGTACGGCGGGAGTTTCGTGGCGGAGCCGAGCCTGGCGAAGTTCAGCGACCAGGTCAGCAACTATTACCATACGGGCGGTCTTCATCCCGACCAACTGGTGGAGTTTCGAAGGATCCTCGAGCCCACACTGGTGGCCATGGCCGCGAAGAGGCGCACCGACGAAGACCTGGAAATGATCCGCAAGAACATGGAGGAGTTCGAGGCCAGCCTGAATGCGGGAGAGGTGTCCCACGCCGTGGGCGTGGAGTTTCACCGGCTGATCGCGGACGCCTGCCACAACCCGCTGGTGAGTGCGGTCATGGCGGCCCTTACTAGCGTGTTCACCGAGATCCTGAACCAGGTTCCCATGACGGTTGAGGACGGACGGATCGACCTGGATTACTGCAAAAAGTTTTACGACTGCCTCGTACACGGCCGAAGCGAGGAGGCCCGCAGGCTCATGCAGGAACACTTCGACACCCTGGAGGAGATCATTCGGGAAGGCCGGAGTTGATCAGTCGACCATTCCGTTCATCCGATCATCCATTCGGGAGTTCATCATGCTCGTTTGGGTCCTCATCGCCGCCTTGTGCTTCCTCCTTGCCGGAACCCCGCTTGCCTATGTGGTGGGGGCCTCGGCCGTGCTCTCCTTCGTGGCCACGGACAACATCCAGTACCTCGCGGTCCTGCCCCAGCGGATCTTCAGCCAGCTTGACGTCTTCGCGCTCATGGCCATGTCGCTCTTCATCCTCACGGGCGAGATCATGAACCGCACGGGGGTCACCGGTCCTCTGGTGGACTTCTCCACATCCCTGGTGGGACGGTTCCGGGGCGGCCTCGGTCACGTCAACATCCTGACAAGCCTGTTTTTTGCAGGGGTCTCGGGATCGGCCGTGGCGGACGCGGCGGCCCTGGGAAACACCCTCATTCCGGCCATGAAGGAAAAGGGTTACACCGGGGCGTATGCGGGAGCGGTAACCGCAGCCTCCTCCATCATCGGCCCGATCATTCCTCCCAGCATCATTCTCATCTTCTACGGCGCCCTCATGCAGGTCTCCATCGGCGGACTCTTCGCCGCGGGGATCGTGCCCGGAGTCTTCATCGCCGCGGCCCTCCTTTTCATGAACGGGGTGTTCGCCCGGCGTTACAACCACCCCGGAGGCCGGGGCGAGCCTGTGCCTCCCGTGTGGCCGAGCTTTGTAAAGGCCGGCCCGGCCCTTCTCCTTCCCGTGGTCATCCTGGGCGGAATCGTCTTCGGAGTGGTCACACCCACCGAGGCGGCGGGGCTCGCTGCGATCTGTGCCCTGGCCGCCGGACTCTTCTATGGCGGGGTGAGCCGAAAGAGCCTCCGGCGGAGTTTTCAGAACGCCGCCATGCTCACGGGTTCCATCTTTGTCATCCTGACGGCTGCAGCCTGCTTCGGGTGGATCGCCAGCCTGGAGCAGTGGCCCCAGAGGATCGGTGCGCTGGTCACGGAGTCCGGATTCACGGGGGTCTGGTTCCTGCTTCTGGTGAACGGGATCTTTCTCCTGGCCGGCATGTTCATGGACGTGCCCATGGCCCTGGCCCTGCTGGTTCCGCTCTTCGGGCCGGCGATCACGGCCCAGGGCATCGATCCGATCCATTTCGGCATCGTAGTCTGTATGAACCTCACCATCGGTATGGTCACTCCGCCCATCGGGGCGTGCCTGATCGTGGTCTCGGCCGTGAGCGGCGAGAGTTATCTGCGGGTGACACGCGCAGCCCTCCCGTTTGTGCTCGTGGAGATCTGCGTGCTCCTGTTAATCACCTTTTTCCCGGCTATCTGTCTGTTCCTGCCCGAGATTCTCGGTTTCGGGTAGGCGGGGTGCGCATTCAAACGGAGGGGATGAATCATGGAAGCGGTGTTAAAGCGATGGGGGACGCTGTTGGCGGCATTCTGTGTGCTCGCTCTGGCCTTGGTGCCTTGTGCCGGTGCGAAAGAGATCAAGTTGGCCCTTGACTGCCCACCGGATGTGGAGAAGTGCGGCACCTATGTCTGGTCCAAGGCCTTTGCAGAGCATTTGAGGGCCAACGGTATGGAAGTCAAGGAGTTCGGAGCCGAGGCCTTGGGGAACGAGGACGAGAAAATGGACCAGGTGAGCCAGGGCCTCCTCGAGGTGAGCAACTCCATGCTCATGAAGTTGGGTCAGTTGGATGAGATGGTCAACGGGTTCTGGTTGTTCTTTCTCTGGGACTCCTTCGATCACCTGTACCGGACCATCGATCAGAGCGACCTACTCGACCAGGTGAATGCGCGACTCTCCAAGAAGGGCGTGCGCATCCTGGCCTTGATTCCCGTGGGCAGCTTCACCGGCATCGCCACCTCCAAACGGCCGATTCGAGTGCCCAAGGATCTGGAAGGGCTCCGCATTCGGGCCACGGACAAAACCCAGTCCACCTACCTGGAGGCCTGGGGAGCCAACTCGGTCGTCATTTCCTGGGGAGAGATTTACAACGCGCTCCAGACCGGTGTGGCGGAGGGGTACTTGAACCCATCCATCGTGCCGGTGCTGTTCAAGCATACCGAGGTCCTGCATCACTACTCCGACATCCTGGCGGGGGCGCCGCTTCGAGTGGCCATTGCCTCGGAAGACTGGTACTCCTCTCTCTCGGACAAGGAAAGGGCATTGGTGGACGAGGCCGTGGAGCAGGGAAATGAAGCCAACCGTGCCTGGGTGCCCAATGTGACGACCTCGTCCATCGCTGCCTTGAAGGAGGCCGGCGTGGAGGTCACCACACCGAGCAACGAGGAACGCGCCCTGTTTGCCCAAAAGGCCCGTTCCGTCTATGACAAGGTGCTTTCCAAGGATGTGGTGGATCTCTTCGTGAAAACTGCGGACCAATACCGGTAGGCGGGCATGATTCGAAAAGCCCTTTTCAAGATGAGCCGAGGCCTGGATCGCGCGTCCCTCATCGGAGCGGTCGCCTTTTTTGCAGCAGTATTGGGGCTTGTGTTGTTCCAGGTTGTGGCCCGGTACGTCTTCCAGACCGTTCCCGCCTGGACGGCCGAGGCCGCCCGGTACAGCATGGTCTGGAGCGGCCTTCTGGGCGCGGCTTCTGCATACAAAGCGAATCGCGATCCCAGACTTCTGAATCCGCCCCAAAAGGGGCCTCCCGGATGGACCGTCGCGGCGGCCGTGTTGCGAGGGATCGCCGTTCTGGTCTTTCTGGGGCCGGTGCTCTATCACAGCCCGCGCTTCCTCGAACGCCACTGGGACCGAACGGCCGAGGCCATGGGCGTCTCCACCGTCTGGGTAACAGCGGCCGTGCCTCTGGCCATTCTGCTGATTTTTATTCACCTGGCCGCCCGGATCGCGGCTCCGGGCGAATCCGGGGCGGGAACCGGAACAACGGGAGACAAGACATGAAGATTGTGGACGCGGAAGCGATCCCCATTCGGATCGCCCTGAAAGAACCCTTTCAAATCGCGGTGGGCACCATCACTCACACCAACCACGTGCTTGTCCGGATGACCGACGACGAAGGACGCGTAGGTTGGGGTGAGGCCGACACCTTCCATGCGGTGTACGGTTACGACCAGAGGGCGCTCTACCAGGTCCTTACGGAACACCTGATTCCGGCGGTACGCGGGTCGGATCCACGGGACATGGCAAGGCTTCATGAGACCATGGACCGGGCCATTCCGAAGAACCTCATGGCCAAGACCGGGATCGACATCGCCGCCTTTGACCTGGCCGCACAGGCGGCCGGACAGCCCCTTCACGTCCTGTGCGGAGGAAAACGCGTGGACCGCGTGCCGCAGATCGGCGTGGTGGGAATCGTTCCGGAGCGGGAGGCGGCCGAATCGGCGCTCCGCCAGTTGAAGGAAGGCTTCGGCACCATCAAGATGAAGATCGGCCACGGGGCCGTGGAGGACGCCAGGCGGGTCAAGGCCGTCCGCGAGGCCGTGGGCGAACAGGTTCCCATTCGAGTGGACGGCAACTGCGGGTATGACCGGGCCGAGGCCCTTCGGGCGTTTCGAATCATGGAACCGGTAGGACTCGAGTGGATCGAGCAGCCTCTCCCCGGGTGGGACCTCAGAGGGATGGCCGAGCTGGCAAGGCGTCTGGACACGCCCGTGGCCGTGGACGAAAGCATGTACAGCCCGGAGGATGCCTTTCTGTGCATCACCTCGGGCGCCGCGGACGTGGTGAACATCAAGGTAGCCAAGTGCGGGGGCATCTACCGCAGCCAGAAGATCGCGGCCGTATGCGAGGCGGCGGGAGTCCCCTGTTTCCTGGGGGGATGCATCGAGACCAGCGTGGGGACGGCCGCGGCGGTCCACTTCTACGCGGCCACCTCGAATGTGGTTTCAGCGGCCGAGATCTTCGGATCGCCCCACTATGTGGATGACATCGCCGTGCGGCCTTTCGTGGCCGAAGACGGATGCCTTCTCGTTCCGGACGCGCCCGGACTCGGCGTGGAGGTGGACGAGGACAAGGTGAATGCGTATCGGATCACTTACTAAACCCGAATAGAACGGTTGTCTCGTTTTCAGTCGAGTCTGGAACAGCGGGCGAAGGGCCGGATTCGGGTGAGAGGGAAAGGGGTATAACCGGTGAAACTTCTGTTTCGAAATGGTAGAATCATCGACGGCCTGGGAGGCGTGATCGAAAGGGGTTGGATCCTCGTGAAACAGGGTCGGATCGAGGCTGTGGGCCATGGAGGCAGCGCTACCGAGGGCCGGGAAGACGCGGAAACCGTCGATCTTGACGGGAGGACCGTCCTGCCTGGCTTGATCGACTGCCATGTACACATGGCCTTGGACGGCGGAACGGACCCCATGAGCCATTTGGTGGCGGCCTCCGACGCAGAGGCCGTTCTTCGCATGGCGGCCAACGGACTGAAGACCCTGAGGTCCGGTGTCACCACGGTCCGGGACCTCGGTTCCAAACATTTCATCGACGTGAACTTCCGCAACGGTGTGGAAACGGGGCTCGTTCAGGGGCCGCGTACGGTCTGCGCAGGACAGATGATCTGCATCACGGGCGGGCACGGTGCGCAACTCGCCTGCGTGGCCGACGGTCCGGAGGGCGTCCGCAAGGCCGTTCGCACTCAGGTCGGCGCGAGCGTGGACTGGATCAAGCTCATGGCCACGGGCGGGGTCCTCACCCGGGGCGGAGTGCCCGGCATGCCCCACTTCAATCCCGACGAGCTTCAGGCCGGAGTGGAGGAGGCCCATAAACTCCGGCTCCGCACCGCGGCCCACTCCCAGAGCCTGATCGGTTCACGAAACGCGGTCCGGGCGGGCATCGACAGCGTGGAGCACGGCGTGGGCCTGGACGAGGAGATTGCGGAAGAGATGGCTCGAAGGGGGACCTTCCTGGTCCCGACCCTGAGCGCTCCGGCCAACATCATCGCCCGGGGAGAAGCTTCCGGGATTCCCAGGGAGTTCGTGGACAAGACCCGTTGGCTTTTCGACGAACACGTGGTGGGTTTTCAACGGGCCGTGCGGGCCGGCGTGAAGATCGCCATGGGGACGGATGCCGGCACACCCTTTAACCTGCACGGCGAAAATGCGCGTGAACTGAAGCTCATGGCCGATTACGGCCTTCCTGCGGGAGATTCCATTCAGTGTGCCACATCCCGTGCGGCCGAGCTTCTGGGAATGGAGGAGACGGTGGGAAGCGTGGCGGTCGGACGGTGGGCCGACCTCCTGGTGGTGGATGGAAATCCGCTGGAGGACATCTCCATTTTCGTGGATCCGGAAAAGGTGTATGCGGTCTATCGCGCCGGAGTGCTGGTGGACCGTTGACGATCATGGTCGAAAACCGACTCAACCCCATTGAAAGGATGGATGCCATGAAGAGAGGATATACCCTGTGCGCGGTTCTGGTTCTGTTGGGAATGGCCCTGTTTCAGGCCCCGGCCTCGGCTGGGGATGCCAAGTATGAGTTCCGGTTCGCCCAGATCACCCCGGCGGCGCATCCGTACTACTCCATGATCAGCGAACCCTGGGCCCGGGAAGTCGAAAAGCGGTCCGGCGGAAAGGTCAAGATTACCCTCTACCCGGTGGGGACCCTGGTGGCCGGGGACGTCATGTACAGCAGTACCGTGGACGGGATTACGGACATCGGCACCAGCTCCTTCGGTTGGGAGCGGGGCCGCCATCCTTTGATGGACGCCTTCGTGTACGCGCCGGGCTTCCCGTCCGCCAAGGCGGCGTGCCGGGTGGCGAACCAGGTGGTGGGAAAATTCCAACCGAAAGAGCTTTCCGACACCCACGTCCTCTTCATCCACGCCTGCGCCCCCATGCACATCTGGTCCAAGAAACCGCTCAAGACCCTGGAGGACATGAAGGGCGTGGAAATCCGTGCGGGCGGACCCACGGGCAAACTGGTAAAAAACATGGGCGGTGTTCCGGTGAGCGCCCCGCAGAACGAGGTCTACGAGATGCTCTCCAAGGGGATCGTCCAGGGGTCCATCAGCTCCCTGGACGCGCTCAAGGGGTTTCGACAGGGGGAGGTGGTGGACTACGTCACCCTGGCCTACTTTCACGTGGCTCCCTTTTTCGTGAGCATGAACCTGGACCGGTGGAACGATCTGCCTCCGGATATTCAGAAGGTCTTCAACGAGGTGAGCGCCGAGTACATCGATATCGCAGGAGACGTCTGGGACAAGGCCTCGGAGGCGGGCCTGGACTACGCCCGCGAGCAGAAGCTGGAGATCATCACCCTGTCCGACGAAGAAAGGGCCCGGTGGCATGCCTGTTACAAGCCCCTTCGGGACGAGTATATTCAGGAAATGGATTCCAAGGGCCTCCCGGGCAAGGCGTTCATCGAGGAGATCGAGGCCCTCATCGCCCAGTGTGCGCCATGAGGGGCTAGTGAGAGACTGGAGACCGTAAACAGGCCGGGGGATTCGGCCGCCATTGACGCGGCGCGTTCCCCGGCCCATCCCGGATGCGGACGGAGGGCCTTGTGATATCCGTACTGAAAACCGTCAATCGATGGCTGCAGAGGATCGAGTCCTGGTTGAGCTGGGCCGCAGCCGGGGCCCTGATCGCCATGATGGGTCTGGTGAACGCCAATGTCTTTCTGCGTCCCATGGGGTGGCCCATCTGGGGTGTCTTTGAAGTCGTAGGCTTTCTGGGGGCATTCGTGATCGCCTTCTCCCTGATCCATCCCACGCTCCATGGAGGACACCTCTCCGTCGAACTCCTGATCTCCCGCCTCCCCCAACGTGTACGTGGCGGGTTGGCCGTGTTCAATATCCTCGTGGGGCTTTGTGTGTGCGGGCTCATCGCCTGGCAGACGGCGCGATACGGGCTGAAGATCTGGGAGACCGGCCAGGTCTCCGGGACCCTCAAGATGCCGCTCTATCCCATCCTCTGGGGGATCTCGTTGGCCTTCGGCATCTCCGCCTTCGTCCTGGTGATGGAACTCCTGAACCGGGTGTTTCGCGTGGAAAGGGGGGAATCATGACTCCCACTCTCGTGGGTGTGATCGGTATCGTGGCGCTTCTGGTCCTGATTCTCCTGGGGACCCCCATCGGCTTCGCCCTGATGCTGGTGGGGGTCACGGGATTCGCGTATCTCACCTCGTCCACGGCCGCCCTGAGCCTGCTGGCCAAGGACACCTATCTCACGCTCAGTTCCTACTCCTTCGCCGTACTCCCCCTCTTTTTCCTCATGGGACAGATCGCATTCCAGATGGGGCTGAGCCGGCGGCTCTTCGCCACGGCCTACACATGGCTGGGGCATCTCCCCGGCGGCCTGGCCATGGCCACCATCGGCGGCTGCGCCGGGTTCTCGGCCATCTCCGGATCCAGCTCCGCCACAGCCGCCACCATGGGGACCGTGGCCCTTCCGGAGATGCGGAAGTACGACTACGACCTGGCCCTGGCCACCGGCACCATCGCAGCGGGCGGCACTCTGGGCATTCTCATTCCCCCGAGCGTGGTGCTGATCATCTACGGCATTCAGACGGAACAGTCCATCGGGGACCTTTTCGTGGCGGGAATTCTGCCGGGGGTCCTCCTGACCGTTCTGTTCATCCTCACCATCCTGATCCTCACTCACCGAAATCCGGCCCTGGGACCCAAGGGCGAACGGTCCACCTTCCGCCGGAAGCTCGCATCCCTTTCCGGGACCGTGGAGGCGATCATCCTGTTTGCCCTGGTCATGTGGGGCCTGGTGGACGGCTGGTTCACCCCCACCGAGGCCGGAGGAGTAGGTGCGCTGGGGGTCCTGGTTCTGGGGTTCGTCAGGAGACAGATTTCATTGAAGGCCTTTGCAACGGCGGCCCTTCAGACGGCCCGAGTCGTGTCCATGTTGTTCCTGGTCCTCGCCGGAGCCATGGTCTTCGGCCGGTTTCTGGCCGTGAGCCGGATCCCCACGGGGCTGGCCGAGTGGGCGGTGTCCCTTCCCGTCCCCCCGGTGGTGGTCCTGAGCCTGGTGCTGGTGATCTACATCTTCGGCGGGTGCATCATGGATGCACTCTCCTTTCTGCTCGTCACCATCTCCGTTTTCTTTCCCATGGTTCAGAACCTGGGATACGACCCGGTCTGGTTCGGCGTGATTATTGTGGTGCTGTTGGAGATGGGTTCCATCACGCCGCCCGTGGGGATCAACGTCTACGTGATCAAGGGAGTGGCCCCGGAGGTGGACCTGGAGACGGTGTTCAAGGGGATCCTGCCTTTTTTCCTTGCTATGATAGCCTGCGTGGTCATCCTCATCCTCTTTCCGCAGATTGCGCTGTTTCTGCCCGGCCTGCGGTAATCGCCCTCCCTTTTCCCGGTCTTGCCCGTCAGGAATGGTTTTCTGCGGGCGAGACCGGGACGAACCCGAGAGGATTCAGGCCTCTCGGGTTCATCCAAATCGAAATCGGGATCCCTATCGAAATCGGAACCCATGGCGCCGGGAAACCCGTAAGATGATGTGTTCGAGCTCTCCGCAGCCGATGAGGGAGATAGAACGGGCTGCGGAAGCGCTACGATTTCGATCCCGATACAATCCAGACCCGAGCGTGCGCACTCGATTCCGGTCCTTTTCTTGAGAGAGCCTCGTCGTCCCATTCTCACAAACCCCCATGACCGGTATCCCGGCCGCCTCCGTGAATGAAACGCGTCTCGACGGAGACACTGTCCCCTTGTAGAGGACCTTGGTCGGCGCTATGATACAGCAGAGCGCTGAAAGGCCTCGTGTATCGACGGGTTGCGATGGGTGGTGAAGGTCGCCTTGCTACACATGGACCGGCGGCTCCACTGTCCCACGGGATGACAGCCGGGAGGTAGGACGGCGAACCATGAAGGATGAGATTTTCAAGCAGCGCGTCGGCAGGACACCACTGGTTCGGGCCAGGATACTGGAAGAGGCGCTGGGTCTGGACCACATCTACTTCAAACTCGAGGGGAACAACCCGACAGGTCACCGTGTGGACCGGTTGGCCTACCTGCTGATTCGTGACGCGCTCAGCCGGGGAAAGCGTACCTTGTGCCTGGCCGCACACGGGGCGATTGCCGGGTCCCTGAGGGAGTTTACGAAGATCTTCGATGTGACCTGCGTGTTCTATACGCCCGAGGGGCGAAAGGTGTTTCGTGCCGACGTGAGGCCGGGCGAGCGTGTTCAAGTTCGGGAGCACGGCCGGACTCACGAGGACTGTGTTGCGGAGAGCCGGCGGGTGGCGAGGAAAAACGGTTGGTACAACGCGAACTCCGGCCTGGCCAACAGCATGATCAATATGTACGCCTTTTCAGACATCGCCGCGGAGCTCACGGCTCAACTCGATGGGCGGGTGGACACGGTCCTGTGCCAGACCGTGGACGGCTCTGCCTTGTCCGGCCTGCACCTGGGGTTTCGGGAGCAGTGGATTCGGGAACGTATGGACAGGCCGCCGGCGCTCTGGGCCGTGAGCACGACGGCCGGTAACGCCATCGTGGAGTCGTATCGAAGGGGAAGCCGCGAGATCCTCGCTCTGGAAGGAAGCGCCCCGGGAAAGACAAGGTACGGGAGACACCTGGTGAGCGCCGTCTGCCAGAATGGGCAGGATGCGCTCAATGCCATTCATGACACGTCGGGCCGTGCCGTCGGCGTGAGCGATGAAGAAGTGCTGGCAGCGGTCCTACGCGTCCGAAAACTCGAGAAGATCCGCCTCACCCTGGCAAACGGGTTTCCTTTGGCGGCACTGACCCAGGCTGCGAAACGCGGCGCCCTCACGCGGGGGAATCACGTGCTCATCCTGGACGACGGCAAAGTCTCACTGGACATTCGGCAACTCGGGCTGAATGACCTGAAGATGCCCTATGAAAAGCTTCTGGAACGCCTGGATGCGTGGCTCGGCGACTACACCGATCCCCTGGACGAGATCGACGAAGCCGTGAAGAGCGCCTTTGAGACGGGATATGTGCTGGGTGCGTTCGCCGCAGGAGCGCTCGTGGGACTTACGGTTCTTGTTCGGACCGGGTTTCAGACCTTCATCCCCCGCTACCACATGGCCTACATCGCCACGGAGAAGAGCGCCAAGGGCATGGGGATCGCCACACAGCTCATTCAGGAGGCCGTTGGACGAACCGGGGGAAGCCTGTCTCTTCATGTGGACCTCGCCAACAAGAAGGCCATTCGCCTCTATGAGAAGATGGGCCTTCGAAGGAAGTACATTCGCATGCTTTACATGGGAGAGGAGGAATAGGCCTTACTGCGGGCTCTTCACGTTGTTCGGTTTGCATCAGATGGGGCTTTGATATACTCTACACTCCGAGTCCGGATCGCCGGACAAGGACAGGCCGTTGAAAAACACCCATCTGCTGCGTTTTGCTCATCCCTCGTCACTGCGGCGTACTTGCTCGTACGCCTCATTCCTCGGGATTTCGCAAGCCTTGCATCTGGGCATGTTGAGTCAGCCTGTGAACATCGGATTTTTCAACACGCTAAAGGCTTCTGTATTTCCGGCCCCAAGGGGTCAATCCATGCGAGCGGTGCACGCTTGACTCATCGAAGCAGGATGGGAGGCGCGGGGAACCATGAACGAGATCCTGTCATTCGAGACGCTTCAGGTCGGGTACGAGACGCTGAAGCAGGTTGCTCTGGAGCGGGTGCTCACCCTCGGCATCGCGATCCAGGTCGCGGCCGCCCTGGTGGCCCTGACCATAGGCGGGCTTGCCGGCCGGTGCGTTCGAAGGTACCTGGAGACCCGGATTGAAGGTCGGCTCAAGGCCGGCACCCGGCTGGAGCGGCTGGTTCAAACAGCGGTTCACCTGATCCCGGTGGGGGTGGTGATCCTGCTGGTCTGGATGGCCTCCCTGGGGATCCGGCAGGCGGGGGGAGAGACCTTTTTCCTGGGCATCGTCCAGACCCTTCTCGTGACCTGGCTGACCATCAAGCTAGCCACCTCCATGCTCCTGGATCGTTTCTGGGCGCGCCTGATTGCCGCCTCAGCCTGGACCCTTGCTGCGCTCCACATCGTAGGCCTGCTCGGGCCGGCCATCGGTTTCCTGGGCGGTCTCGGGTTCACGCTGGGCAAGGTCCACCTGAGCGTGCTCTCTCTCATCAAGGCCGGGGTGGTGCTTCTGGTCCTCCTGCGTCTGGGCACCTGGCTGGGCGACGCGGTGGAGCAGAAGCTGACACAGGTCCCGGGCCTGACTCCCTCCACCACCGTGCTTCTGACCAAGGCCTTCAAGATCTCGCTTTTCACCATCCTGGTCCTGGTGGCCCTGAACAGTGTAGGCATTGATTTCACGGCCCTGGCCGTCTTCAGTGGGGCCCTGGGCGTGGGCATCGGTTTCGGTCTTCAGAAGGTGGTGGGGAATTTCGTGAGCGGCGTCATCCTGCTCCTGGACAAGTCCATCAAACCGGGTGATGTGATCGAGATCGGCAGTGTCTACGGCTGGATTACGGACCTCAAGGGGCGCTACGTCTCGGTGGTGACCCGGGACGGCAAGGAGTTGCTCATTCCCAACGAGGACCTGATTACCCAGCAGGTGATCAACTGGTCCTTTACCAACCGCAACATACGAATCAAAGTACCCATCGGCATATCGTACAATGCGGATCTGCGAAAGGCCATGGACCTTGTGGTGAAGGCCGCTTCGGGGGTGAAGCGGGTACTTGGCGATCCGGCCCCGGTGTGCCGCCTGGTGGGGTTCGGGGACAATTCCGTGGACCTGGAACTGCGATTCTGGATCGATGACCCCCAGAACGGGACCATGAACGTGCAGAGCGCCATTCTTCTGGAGATCTGGGATCGGTTCAAGGAACACGACATCGAGATCCCCTTTCCCCAGCGGGACGTGCACCTGGATCTCCGTTCCTCCGAGGCGCTGGACCGACTCGAACACTGTGCGAGATCATCACCTTCCGGTTGCACGCCATAAGTTTTTTTTCTATACTGATACATTGCGTTCGGATACCGGCGCCGATCCGCGCCGGGACCATGGAGAAAGCGGAGGCATGCCGTGATCCCGGGTGGAAGGCCGGCACAAGGAGGGGAGGCCATGGCGATGGAGCGAGATGCCTACAAGAAGGAACTCCGAAAGGTGACCATCAAGACCACGGACGGTTCCACCCTGATGGGCCAGGTCAACATCGGGATCAAGGACAGGGTCTCGGAACTCTTCACCCGGTCGGATTCGCCCTTCGTGGTCCTCACGAATGTGGATGCGCGCGATGGGTCAGGCAAGACCCTCATTGTAAACAAGACCCACATCGTATGGGTGGAGCCCCACGACTGATGCAGGGGCGCTGACGGCGGTCCCGTCACCGGCGGACCGCGGGGGAGGAAGGGGACATGAGCCGAGCCCTATGGATGCTCAGCATGATCCTGCTGGCGGCCGGGTGCTCGACCGGCGGCAATCCGGCCGGGCAGGACGCGAACCCCCTCGGGCACTACAGCGATCCACAGGCCCTGGTGAAGGCGGTGGAGAGGGGCGAGGCCCAAGCGGATGTCTTTGTCCAGGCGGTGCAAAAGGGCCCGATCCGGTTCGAGGACGTGTCTCCCCGGGCCGTTGCCAACTACCTGGAGGCCTTTGCCTGGGAACGAATGCTGGACCGGGTCCCCGGGGGCCACATTGAAAACGAGGAGATGATCCTCTCCTTTGAGACGGTCTTTGAAGACTCTCGGAACGTGTTCAACAACTGGAAGGCCTACAAGGCCTTTCTGAAAAGGGCCTACAACGCAGACGTGGGTTGAGGGTCCGACCATTCCGGCCGTGACTTCGAGTGGACCGGGTTCCCCGGGATCCGATCCTCCCGGAAGTGCAGCGTCTCTGTCGGGATGCAAAAAAACGTTGACAGTCCGTTTCGCGCCGGCGTAGAGTGAAAATCCATGTTTCAGGATAAAAAGGCATCACGTACATGATCCATGCGCACACGCAGGTCTATTTTTATTTCGGCTTTTTTACCGGGGGGACCCGGATGACCTAGAGGTGTGCGAAAGCTGACGTAAAGATACCGGGAAATAGAAAGAGGCGGAGCACACACTCCGCCTCTTTTTTTTCGCGCCCTGCAGGGCGCACCCATCCGAAAGACAGGGGTGGTTTCCCGAGGAGAAAGGAGGCCGGTCCATGACGCAGGCGGCCGGGATCGATGTGGCGGACGGGGAAGGGGTTGAAGGCTCGAAAAAACTCAAGGTCCAGGATCGACTCGGACTGATCGGGCTTATCGAAGAGGGCATGAAGTCCGGGGCTGAGGAGTCACCCGTGGTGGCGGACCTCTTCAACGACCTCTGGCACCTGGTGGACCGGACGATCTCCGGCAGCCGGATCGATCCGCTCAAGCCCGAGGATTCGCGGAACGGGTTCGGAGTGCTGGAGATCAACGCGGACACCGGAGAGAATCTGGGCCGCCTGAACATGCTCTACCTGAAAAAGCCCATGCCCTGCTACTACCTGGTCTACGTGGAGGTGGCCCCTCCCTTCCGCAGAAAAGGGCTGGGCCGACGCGTGCTGGAGCACTTTCGGGACTTCCTTCAGGGCAAATCCGCCCTGGGAGTTCTGGACAACATTATCCCCACAGATGATCCCACGTACTCCATCTACACAAAGCAGGCCTGGGAGCCCCTGGAGGCCATCCTGGGCGATGCCGTGCCGGAAGGGACCGGGAACTACATGGTCTATGTCCCTCCCCGCTTCCGGGGGCGGGATCTCAAGGAACCCGTGCTTCGGCTCATTCACCACCTGAGCCGAAAGCGGGAGGCCATCGACATGCGGGATAACGAGGAGATGGTGAAACGGACGCTGGGCGAGTTCAGAGATCTCTACACGGCGCTTCTCACCTACTTCGACAGGGAGCTTCGGGAAGGTCTGGCTACGCCGCTCATGCGCTTCATGTTCACCCGGTTCACGACCAAACTCAACGGGTTCCGCCGAAGAATCGGCCGTCTGATCGGCTACACGGGCGGTGACTCCATGGAGCAATTCGTGGTGGACCCGGCCGTCCTCGCCCTCAAGACCAAGTCCTATGCCCCCCCGGAACTGGCCGCGGGTACGGCGGTCGTATTCGGGGACCCGTCCCTATTGTTGAGCCTGCCTGAGGATCTCAAACGGGACCCGGCCCGCGTCATTGAATACCTGCCCAACTACGCGAGGCCCAGCCTTCGGTCCTGGCTGCACGAACGCGGGGCATCGCCGGAAGACACACTCACCATCGGTGATTTTCTGGACTTGGGTTTCGACCCTACCCGGCTCAAAGAGATCACGCTGGAGGGCGAACCCTTCATTTTCGAGCGCGTGCAGGCCCGGCAGCTCGAGGGCATCCGACGAAAAAAGGCGCTTCTGGAGAAGCTGTCCCTGGAAACAGCCGGGGTGCGGGTGCGCGGTGCAAGGCTCCTTGCCAATCCGCCTCTCCTGGCTTTTCGTGACCGCGGAAACGGATATGTGCTCCGGCGGAAGGTGGAAGGGGTCCACTGGGAGGAGGCCGTGGAACAGCTCCACACCGCGCCCCACCTTCGGGAAATCAACGGGGTCCTCAAGGCCGACCGGATCGTCGAAGAGACGGTTCGCCGGACCCTGGAGGAGATGGAGTCCCGCATCGCTGCCAGGGAAGGGAATCTGCTGGACTGTCTGGCCTGCTTCGTTCCTTGGGACCTTGTTGCGAACCGCCCGCGCATGATGGTGGAGTTTCACGGGAGCTTCCTGGAGTCGGTCTGGCTGGCTTGAGGGGTGGCGTCTGTCATCTTCCTTGCGACCCTCGCGGGACGGAACGCCGGAGCGGGAGGAGGAATGGCTCGCATGCGGCTTTTCAATGGGTGCACAGTTGGTGTATCATAGATGCCGAGCGAACCCGTATGAAACGCCAGGACCGTGAAAGGAGACCCACCCCATGAAAGACGACCGACCGCGCCGCAAGGGGGCGGGGCGCATTCGGCCCGAGGAGGTGGAGGAGGCGGTGCGCCGGCTTCGAGGAGAGAGCGCTCCGCGGCAGGAGGGATACAGGGAGGCTTCCCTGCGGATCCACGGACTGATCTGCGCCAAGTGCGGCCGGGAGTTCGATCAGGCCGACCGGCACCTTCTCACCGTACACCACAAGGACGGCAACCACCACAACAACCCGAGGGACGGGTCCAACTGGGAGAACCTCTGCATCTACTGTCACGAGGACGAACACAGCCGCGGCCTGCTCGGGGATTACCTGAGCAAGGACGGGAAGTAAACCGGGTCCCGTCATGACCGGAGAGGCCCGACCATGTGAGGCAGCAGCCGCAAGTCCCGTCCTGCAAGGCTCGGCGGCTGAGGACCTCACGTCCGAGCCCGTCAGGGTACTCCTGCGGCGCCTGGCCGTGCCGGCCAGCGTGGGACTCTTTTTCAGCACCATGTACAACGCGGTGGACACGGCCTTTGCGGGTCTCATCGCGACCCGGGCCCTGGCCGCCCTGAGCCTCTCCCTCCCCGTGTTCTTCATCATCATCGCAGTGGGATCGGGCTTCGGTACCGGAGCCACGGCCCTGATCGGGAACGCCCTCGGGCGAGGCGACCGGGAAAGGGCCGGGGTGCTCGCCGTAAAGGCCATCGGAGTCGGGGTCGGGCTCTCGGCCGTGCTTACAGGGGTCGGTCTCTGGGCCTCACCCTTTCTCTTTGCCGCACTCGGAGCGAGCGGGGACTACCTGGCCGTCAGCCTCGTCTACATGCGCGTCATCTTTCTCGGCGCCATCTTCTTCGTCACGGTCTACATCCTGAACGGCATTCTGAACGCCCTGGGCGACACCCGGTCGTTCCGGGACTTCCTCATCGTGGGATTTTTCCTGAACGTGGGGCTGGACCCCTGGTTCATCTATGGCGGCCTGGGCGTGCCGGCCATGGGTATCGCGGGGATCGCTCTGGCCACGGTGCTCATCCAGGTGATCGGTTGCGCCTACCTCGGGTGGCGGATCGCGCGGACCGGGTTTCTCTCCTGCCGACGGCCCGAGGAAGCGCTCCCGGACCGGGAGACGCTCGGCGAGATTGCAACTCAGGGGCTGCCTGCGACGGTGAACCTCCTCACCGTGGGCACGGGGATCTTTGTAATCACCTATTTTGTGAGCGTATTCGGAGAAAAGGCCGTAGCCGCATACGGATCGGCGATGCGCGTGGAACAGATCGTGCTCATCCCCACCATCGGGCTGAACACGGCCACCCTGGCCCTGGTGGCCCAGAACAACGGGGCCCGGCTCTACGGCCGGGTCCGGGAGACCCTTCGCGCGGCCCTGGTTGCCGGGGCCTGGGTCATGGCCCTGGGGACCGCAGGGGTCATCATCCTGGCCCGTCCGCTGATGGGGGTCTTCACGGACGATGCGGCCGTGATCGAGGCCGGCACCCTCTACCTGCGGATCGATGCTCTCGCTCTTTATGCCTATGTGGTGCTCTTCGTGCACATGGCCGCGCTCCAGGGGATCAAACGTCCCATGTTCGCCATCTGGATCGGGCTCGCCCGGCAGATCGTCCTTCCCGGGGCCGTTTTCGCCGTGCTCGTCCACGGGATCGGCACGGGACTCGCGGGCATCTGGTGGGGCATCTTCGGTATCACGTGGGCTGCAGCGCTCTTCACCGCTTTATATGCGAGGCGCATTCTGGACCGGACATTTGAGAAGACGGAACCGCCGGCCTGATGGCGGTGTTTTGTGCCCCGGGCAGGTCAGGGATAACGGCTTCGCAAACATTCAGCCGCCGCTGGATAGGCCTTGATCCACTAAAAACAAACGGGGAGATCGGAAGGCGTCGATCTTTTTACGACTCCATCAGGAACGGGGATCGGAGGGAAACAACAACATGGTTCTTCTTCCCTCTTCGTGCTCTTCGTGTCCTTCGTGGTAAAAAGGCGGAATCCACCACCAATCACACGTAGCGTACGAAGCAGAACCGGGTACATGCGGGCCGCAATCCCCTCCGGGTTACTGGACCGCGACCTTGACCACCTGACCCGGATAGATGGTGCTCGCGGGGGTGAGGCGGTTGGCCTTGAGAAAATCAGACAGGCTCATGCGGTGGCGTTTGGCGATCAGGTACGGGGAGTCCCCGGGTTTGACCCGATAGGTATGCACGCTTGCCGGCGTATCAGCGCTGCTTCCCGCCGGGACCTTGAGTGCCTGCCCCACCTGAAGCCGCGTGGAGCGCAGTCCGTTCACGGACTGGATGGCCCGGGTGGTCGTGGAAAACCGGTTGGCGATTTTCCAGAGAGAGTCCCCCTTGCGGACCTGGTACTGGGTCATGCCGCCCTGACCGGAGTAAGCCGCTGCCACGCCGCCTCCGGCGGATCCGCCGCGGACCGGGATCTTGAGCCGCCATCCCACGTTGAGGTGGTGCTGGCTCTTCAGGCCGTTCATCTTCATGATGGCGCTCACCGAGGTCCGGTAGTGGCGGGCGATTTTGGAGAGGGTATCCCCCCGCTGAACACGATGGACGACCTGGGAGGTCGCGGGCGGGGTGTAGGTATAGGCGGGGATGTTCCCGAGCTTGGCCACGAGGACCTCGCCCTTGCCCTGGGGAACCTTGAGGGTGTAAGGGCTCTTGGGAGTCAGGAACTGGCGAAGTTCCGGGTTCATCTCGCGGAGCAGTTCGTAGTCCATGTCGAGGTGCTGGGCGATGGTCTTGAGGTGGATCTGTTTGCTCACGGTGACGTCATCCACGGGCTTTGGACTGTAGACCTCGGGGAGTTCGAAGCCGTGGGCCTCGGGGTTGTGCACGATATGGAGCACGGCCAGGAATTTGGGTACGTAAAAAGCGGTCTCCCGCGGAAGCTGCCGGTACAGGTCCCAGAAATCGTCCATGTACTGGATTTTCTGGGATTTGATCCGGTTGAGGACGCGGCGCTCCCCGCAGTTGTACCCGGCCAGGGCAGTGGTCCACTCGCCGAAGATCTGGTGCAGATCCCGGAGATATGCAATAGCGCCCTGAGTGGATTTTTCCGGGTCCATGCGCTCGTCGATCCACTGGTCACGGGAGAGGCCGTACTTGTACCCGGTGGATGCGATGAACTGCCAGAGACCCAGTGCGCGTGCCCGGGACAGGGCCCGCACCTTGAACCCGCTTTCGATGAGAGGCAGCCAGGAGAGATCCTCGGGCAGGCCCGCCTCCTGAAGCGCCTTGACGATCATGGGCCGGTAGAGCCCGGACCGGCGGTAGGCCTCCAGGAAGAAATTTCGCTCCCGCCCCTTGAAGAGGTTCAGGGCCTGTTCCACCTCCGGGTTCATGACCAGGGGAATGGCCTTGTGGATGCCGTTGGCCACCGTAAAGCGGGAGGTATAGACCTCGATGATCCGTCTGGAGATGGTGACGCGAAGGTCTTCCTTCTGCTGAAGCAGTTCGGCATCGGCGTCCGCTTCCACCTGCAGGATCAGGGAGTAGGCCTTGTCCAGGGCCCCGATGGCGTTGTCCAGATCGCCCTGGTCCCAGAAATCGTTGGAGGCCTGGTAGAATTCCATGGCCGAATCAAGCCGCTCCTGGTTCGTGAGCCTGGATCCATCCACAGGCCCCGATTCATCGGCAGGGGTCCTGTTCTCGGCGGTGTCATCGTCCGAATTCATGTCCCCCACGGCCTCGATTCGGGTGGGTTCGACCCCTTCGCTGCCGGGAAGCGCGGTTGCTCGGTCGCGTGACGGCCCGCCATCGGATGCCGCCGGATCGACCGGGCCGCCGTCCATGGGGCCGGGTCCCGTGGTGACACATCCAGCCGAGAGCGCTATGATGAAGAACATGCATGCAACCAGCGGTCGTAATGACACGTGACGTAGATTCACGAATTTCCTCCTTTGGATGGGGTGACTTGACCTCCCCGTCTGTCGGGGGAGTATAGGAGACCCCATGGGGCGGGTCAACCTCAAACGGTACACGTTGTGACCTCCATGAAAATCCATGATGGACGGCCTCGTAAAAACCTGCCTACCGCCGCCGGCAAGGCCATAACTCCTTGGAATGACGGTTGCGGATGACGAGGATTCGGGGTGGTTACGACTCCATCATGATCCCCTTTCCACGCTCAGCCCCATCTCTCGGGCAAGGGCCTCGCCCCGCTGGACCGAGACGCTGACGGCAGGCTGTGTCAGGCCGAGGCGTCTTGCCAGGTCCGTGGCCGCGAACCCGAGTTTTCGAACCGCCCAGTAACAGAAGACGCTCCGTGCCCGGACGATTTTGCGGTATTTACCCGGGGTATAGATGGCCTCCGGAGGCAGGCCAAAGGCCCCGGCGGCTCGCACGGCCAGGAGATTCAGGTCGATGCCTGACATGGAGAGTTCTTCTCCGGGGTGGAGCCCCTCTTGGGCCGCTTTCAGCACGTTACGGACGAATTCAGGCCGTCCCAGGATCCGCTCGTCTCCCTGGGGGCGGTTCCCGGTGAGGCGCGCCTGCTTCACCGTCTTCCACCCTCCGAGGCTTCGCACGAGCCCTCCGCCGGACAGTTCGGGCCGCCGGCCCCGCTCCGCCCCCTGTGCGACGTAGTCCTGATAGGCCTTCCGGGCTATATCGCGTGATTTACCAAACCGTTCCAGTACCGTATCCACGTCCTGCCATGAGCGCTGCGCGTTTCCCATGAGGGCGCTGTGTCCGGCATAGGCATAAGTCCCCAGTTGCCTCAGGTCGGCTACGACCCCGGCGCGGAGCGGGTTCAGGTGGATGTACCGGACCAGTTCAAGGAGGTACGAGGTCTCTTCGCAGAGTACGGACCGGTAGCGGTTGAGAAAAACCGGACCGTGGCGGCGGTGGCGTTTGTTATACGTAATGGCGTATCCCGTGAGCATTCGCCGCATCACCATGGGCACGGGGGAACCGCCGGTCTTCAGGAGCAGGTGCGCATGGTTCGGCATCAGGGCCCAAGCAAAGCACCGGGTGTCATTCTCCATTAAGATCTCACCCATTCGCTCGCAAAAATCATCGCAGTCCATGCCGTCATGGAATATCTCCAGCCCTTCCATTCCCTGAAGGGTGATGGAATGGACAGCTCCTGGTGCATCGATGCGTGCTTTTCTGGGCATGATCGCCTCATAACAAACGTCATGCCTCTTTGTCAAGAAATAAATTAATGGGCGTCCCACTTATGGGGCCATGATTCATGTCCGAGGTCCGTGGCGGCATTCTCCGACACAGGAGAATGATTCGATTCGGTGGCCTTCGCTCCATGGTTGTATTTTGTTTCCCCTTGCTCTCCGATACCCGATCGCCAGCCTGGACTTGTGCCCCCGGGCAAGGAATGGTATGAATCGTGTACAGGGTGTTGGACGTCCTCTGGACGGAACCAACGCCCCCCTGCCGCCTGCGCAGGATGAAGATGAAGGACGGATTGCCCGTCCCGTTTGCAGCGTTGAAGCCACTGGTTGAGGAAGACGGATACGGATGCTGGATCTCTTTTCAGCAGGCATGGAATACTACATCCTGGGCGTCGCCACGCTCATCGGGCTCTACATGGCGGCCAACATCGGGGCCAATGACCTGGCCAACGCCATGGGCACGTCTGTGGGTTCGGGCGCCCTGACCATGAGACGGGCCGTTGTGCTCTCGGGAATTTTCGATTTGTCCGGAGCCGTGCTTGCCGGCGGGCACGTATCCAACACGATCCGAAAGGGGATGATCGACCCCTCCCTGCTCACCGGCTCACCCGAGGTCCTTCTTCTGGGCATGTTCGCGGCCCTCATCTCCGCGGGGATCTGGGTGCAGGTGGCCACCCACTGGGGTCTTCCAGTCTCCACCACTCATTCCATCGTAGGGGCGGTGGTGGGTTTCGGCATTCTGGCCGTGGGCTTCAAGGCCGTGAGCTGGGGAATGGTAGGCGCCATTGTCCTGAGCTGGATCATCTCGCCCCTTGCCGGCGGTATCATCGGAGGAGCGGTCTATGTGTTCATTCGTCGAAAGATCCTCTCGTCCGTGTCACCGTACGATCAGACCCAGAAGTACGCCCCGTGGCTGCTCACGGTGGTATTCGTGGTCCTGATCCTCTCGGTGATCTTCAAGGGCCTGAAGAACCTCCACCTGGACCTGGGGTTCGGGACCGCTCTCCTCATCGCCCTTCCGTTTTCCGTCGCTGCGGGGTTTGCAGGGAAAAAACTCCTCTCACGGCTCGGCGGCGAGGGGTGCCGGTGGATTCGGGGGGACCAGGAAGAAAAGGTCCAGTGCGTGTTCATCTACCTGCAGATCATGACCGCCTGTTACGTGGCATTCGCCCACGGAGCGAACGATGTGGCCAATGCCGTGGGTCCGCTGGCCGCCATTTATTCCGTGGTGAAGACCAAGTCCGTCGCCATGCAGGTGGAGGTGCCCATTTGGATGTTGGCGTTTGGCGGGCTCGCCGTCTCTGCGGGGCTGATGGCCTTTGGGGCCAGAGTCATGCAGACCATCGGCAAGAAAATCACGGAGATCACGCCGGTGCGCGGGTTCAGCGCCGAGTTCGGCGCGGCCACCACGATCCTGGTCTGCTCCCGGCTCGGCCTTCCGGTGTCCACGACCCACGTCCTGGTGGGATCGGTCATCGGGGTGGGGTTCATGCGGGGTATGGGGGTCCTTGACCTTCGGGTAATACGGAACATTCTCTACTCCTGGTTCATCACCCTGCCGTTCACCCTTCTGCTTTCCATGGTGGTGTACAAACTACTGGCGATTCTCTTTCTTTGATCGGGGGACCATCCCATGCGTACCACATTCATGCAGCTTTTTTACAAATCGCCCTTTGAAAATCTGCAGCGCCACGCGGACAAGGTAAGCGAGTGCGGCCGGCTTTTCTATAAGGCGATGAAATGCCACATGGACAAGCATTGTGATATGTTCGACGACCTCACGGACCAGGTGGCCCGGCTGGAGTCCGAGGCGGACGCCATCAAGCGGAACATCCGCGGGCACCTTCCCAAGGGGATCCTCATGCCCGTGGACAAGTTCCAGTTCTTCATGTACCTGCGGGAGCAGGACCGGGTGGTGGATGCGTTGGAGGAATCCCTGTACTGGCTCTCCTATCGATCCCAGGGGCTCGAGGACGACGTGGGCGGAGACCTCCTCTTCCTGGTGGGCAAGGTGCTGCCCCCCCTCGAGGCCCTCTCCCCGCTCGTGGCTCGGGCCGCCGAATTTTTCAGATCCAGCAGCGAACATCTGCGCCAGGAGATCAAGTCCATGATACGGGACATCCGGCAGGCCGAACACGAGGCCGACCACCTGGAGCGGGAACTCATCCACAAAATCTTCACCCAGGTGAAAGACCCCTTGACTGTATTTCATCTCATTCGTCTGGTGGAGACCGTTGGATCCATTGCGGACCACGCCCAGAATGCATCGGACATGATGCGGGCCATGATTGCGGAGTAGGCAGGCCGAAGCGGCACCGGCGCCTTTCATCCGCCGTTCCCTGGAAGACCCGGCGTCCGGGCGATGGGTCAGGTCTGTGTGAACGGGCCGTTTTCCTTCGGGGCGGCCGGCAGGTGTACGGTGAACGTGCTGCCCTTGCCGGGCGTGCTTTCCGCCTCCACCCGGCCCCCGTGGATCTGGACCACGTGCTTGACGATGGCCAGACCCAGGCCCGTCCCTCCCATCCGTCGACTCCGGGATTTGTCCACGCGGTAGAATCGCTCGAAGATGCGGTCCAGGTGTTCCGCGGGAATGCCGGAGCCCCGGTCCGTCACGCGGATCGTGATCTCGGGTCCGGCCTTCGCGGCCTCCACAAAGACGTCACTCCCCTCCGGGCTGTACTTGACCGAGTTGTCCAGGAGATTGACAAAGGCCTGCTCCAGGAGAAGCGCATTCATGGGGACGGTGATACGTGCATCGCACTCGATTCGAATGACCGTTTCCCGGTCTCCGTGACGTTCCTTCACAATCCGCGCGGCCTCGCGCAGGACCCCGGCCACAGGCCCGGTCTGAAGGCCGATCCCTCCGGCCTCTTCCTCCTCCTCGATGCGCGAGAGGTCCAGGAGGTCTTCCACCAGGTCCTCCAGGCGGGTCACGTGCCGGCCGATGATCTCGAGAAAGCGCGCGGCCGTCTCCGGGTCTCCGGCCTGATCGTCCCGAAGGGTCTCCACGAATCCCTTGATGGCGGTGATCGGCGTCTTGATCTCGTGGCTCACATTGGCCACGAAGTCCCGCCGGACGTTTTCGAGCCGGCGAAGCCTCGTGATGTCGTTCAGCACGATGAGCGAGCCCATGCGGTTTCCCGCCTCGTCCCACAGCCCGGTCCCATGGGTGCGGATGATCCGATCGCCGTCCACGTAGAGAGCCAGGTCACGCTCCACCAGTGCATCCGCTTGCAGGGTGTGGGCCACAAACTCCAGGAGTTCGGTGTTTCGGCTGACTTCCTGTATGGTGCGTGTTCGGGCATCCTCGGCCCGGCACCCCAGCATGTGCGCAGCGGCCTGGTTCATGCGGATCACACGCTCTTCCATATCCACCGCGATGACCCCCTCCACCATGGACGAGAGCACGGCCTCGAGCTGGTTTCGTTGGCGACGGATGGCGCGAAGGCGCTCCTCCAGCTCCGTGGCCATGTGGTTCAAGGCCAAGGCCAGGGCCGCTGCCTCCCGGGATTCCGGGACCGGCAAGCGAAAATCGAGTTCGCCCGAGGCGAACCGGTCCGCGCCCTTTTTCATGTCCTCGAGGGGGGAAGCGAGTCGCCGTGAAACCCAGAGGCTGAGCACGGCTGCGAGGAGGGCGATGAGAAGTCCGCCGAGAACGATGCGCGACGTGGTGTGAGCCAGGGTCGTCTGGATGGATGTGACCGGCACGGACACGCGCAGCACCCCCAGGAATCCGGCCTCATCGGACAGGGGAATCCCCACGTACATCATGTCCTGTTCCAGGGTGCGACTGTAACGGATCGCCACCCCCACATCGCCTCGCACGGCCCGGTGGATCTCCGTCCGGTCTGCATGACTGTCCATTCGGGCCGGGTCTTCATCGGAGTCGCCGGCGACCCGGCCCGAGGCAAGGACAACCGTGATACGGGTGTCGGCCGTTCGGCCGATCTCCTTGGCCAGGGAGTCGATGCGGTGGTCCGCTCCGGCGCGCAGCAGGGGAATGAACGAACTCTTGAGAAGATGGGCCCGCGCCTCCAGATCGGCCGCGTAACGGTCAAGAAAAAACCGGTTGAAGGTGCGCATGGAAAATCCGGTGGCGGCCCCCAGGGAAAGGGCGATGATCAGGAGATAGGATGGAAAGAGCTGCCAGAGCAGCCGTCGTCTGGAAGGCACGGAAGGATCACTCCTTGAATCGGTATCCAACACCACGCACGGTCTCCACGAACATGCCGGCCTTTCCGAGTTTCCGTCGAAGCCCGACGACCTGGACGTCCACGGAACGGTCGGTCACCGGGTAGTCGTCCCCATGGACCGCATCCACGATCTGCGACCGGGTGAAGACCCAGCCGGGCCGCCTCGCCAGATAGGCCAGGATTCCGAATTCCGTAAAGGTCAACGAGAGCGGTTTCCCGTCCGCAAGGACTTCCCTGCGGCCCGGGTGAATGACCAGGTTATGCCGTCGAAGCACGGTGTCTTCGTCCGGCTCCTCATGACCCTTGCGGCGAAGCACGGCCTTGACCCGGGCGAGAAGGACCCTGGGGCTGAACGGCTTGGTCACGTAATCGTCCGCCCCGAGCTCCAGGCCGGTCACCACGTCCGCTTCCTCCCCCTTGGCCGTGAGCATGATGATGGGAATGGCCTTGGTGGCCTTGGCGGCCTTGAGGTGCCGGGCCACTTCCAGTCCATCGATTCCCGGGAGCATGAGATCTAGGACCACCAGATCCGGGATGTTTGCCCGCGCGGTATCCAGGGCCTTTTCCCCGGTTTCGGCGCACGAGACCTCGTATCCCTCTCGGGCCAGGTGGTGGCGGACGAGTTCCAGGAGGTCCTCTTCATCATCCACGACCAGAATTCGCTTTCGTTGGATTTCCAATCCGTTCACCCTCTCATCCGCGTTTGCGAAAGGACGTAATCCATGCCCGGTGTCCACATCAGTGGTCTGTACCGGTTCCCCTTAACCCCTTTGCACCTCAACACCTCAAACCTCGACACCTATCTCTTCTATTGACCCGTTGTCAGCGGACGATGAGGATGAGGTTAGATTCCTGTTAGCGGTCCGGCAGGCTGCAGTACAACGCCGCGCCGAGGTCACCCGTCTTCGGGCTTACGGCCCGTATGGAGGTAAGCCACGCCGAAGGTCAGGGGGACAACCGCCACATGCCGGAGTCCGGCGGATTGCATGATCCGGGCAAAGACCCCGGGTTCCGGAAAGTCCTGAATTGAATCCACCAGATAGTGGTATGCCTCGGGATTCGGGGTGAAGGTCCGGGCCAGGCGCGGAAGCACATGGTTCAGATAGGTTCGGTGAAGCCGCTGGAGTAAAACGCCGCGGGGAAGACCCATTTCCAGGACCTGGACCGTTCCACCGGGGACCACAACCCGGGTCATCTCCCGCAAGGCGGCGATACGGTCGGGTATGTTGCGGATGCCGAAGGCCACAGCGGCCGTGTCAAACTGATCCCGGGCAAAGGGAAGATTCAGGGCGTCGCCCATGAGGAGTCGAATACGGGAGGCGGCGGCATTCTGCCGGATCTTGCGGCGGCCTACCTCCATCATCTCCCGGACCAGGTCCAATCCCACGACTCGAATCCCGGGATGCCGCCGAACTGCCTCGATGGCCAGATCGCACGTTCCCGTACCCACGTCCAGGAGGCGGTGGGTCTGGAAAAACCGCATGCGGGATACGGCGGCCCTGCGCCAGTGAACGTCCCGGCGAATGCTCAGAATCCGGTTGAGGAAGTCATATGCGGCCGGTACCGTGGAGAAGATATCCTTGACCACGCGGATGCGCTGGGCGTGGGTCAGCGTGTTGACGGGCGGGTATCGCGTGTTCTGTCGCGGGTCCATAGGGTCCTGGCCAGCATCAAGGGGGGGGATGTTTTCGTCTGCTCCAGCCCGGCGAACCCGGCGGGGGTTGCGTCTTGAATCGCGAGTCCCGGATCCCGAGTATTTTGCTGCATGGGTTTCGGCAGGCAACCGTCCATATTATGGCCGGACCGGGCCGGATGTTCAAGCCCTTACCGGCGGGTGAAGATCCCGAAGGTCCGGGCGGATTCCGATAGAGAATAGCGGTGGGAAATGCCTCACCCTGAATCTAACTTAAAAAACGCTAAAAAAAGCAAGAAACGCCCCTTTTGCCTTGACTTTCCTTGACCTTGAGACTAGGTTTTGCCAACAAACCCGTTGGTCGGAGACATGTGTGGCAGGGCTCATACGGATCCGGCGGGGCGGATGCTTCGATTCCATGAGGAGTGAGTTATGGCACTGACGAAAGCGGATGTGGTGGAGTCCCTGATTCAGCAGGGATTCAAGCGAAAAGAATCGGTTCAGTTGATCGAAGCCCTTTTGGAGATCATGAAAAACAGCCTGGCGCGGGGAGAAGATGTCCTCGTCTCCGGATTCGGGAAATTCTGCGTGAAAGAAAAGACGACCCGCAGGGGGAGAAACCCCCAGAGCGGAGAGGACCTGCTCCTGCCCGAGCGACGCGTGATCACCTTCAAGTATTCATCCGTGTTGAGGGAAAAGATCAACGCCGGCGCGAAGTGAAAACTCCTGCTTGAATCCCGAGAACCCCCGGTCTTCCCTCCCATCTCTTGTGTTTGTATCGCAGAGACGCGTGCTCACAAAGGCGCGTCTTTTCACGTCCATTTCTGAAAGGGGCCGGTTCAGGCAGGTCTCTTGCCGCAACAACTCCCCGGTCCGGCGCAGGAGGCGTGGTCCGGCGAAGTGCCGCAGCAGGCCGTATCCCCCGGACCGGGCATGGCGTGATGAGGCGTTCCGGATATGCTGGAGTGGGCCGAGAGGAGCCGTTTGACCCGACGGCTTCCACATGCCTGGCAATGCAGGGTGTCTTGATCTCCCATCACCAGTATCTCGCTCATCTCGCCGCAATCCAGACAACGAATGTCGTAAAGGGGCATCACTCTCTCCTTTTTCCATCAGAGGATCACCAGGTGGATATCCAGTGCCCGGACGCTGTGCGTCAGCACCCCGGCCGAGATGAAATCCACACCGCAGAGGGCCACGTCCCGAATGGTCGCCTCGCTGATGTTGCCGCTCGCCTCGAGTTCAAGGTCCGGAACCTTCGCGTCGCGCAGGCGGGCGCATGCAGCCATATCTTCGAGCGTCATGTTGTCCAGCATGATCCGGTCGGGGCCGGCGTTCAGGGCCTCCCGGAACTCCGCCGGGGTCTGGACCTCCACCTCGATGCGAAGGCCTGAACGATCCTTTCGGGCGTTCCGGTAGTCCAGGGCCCGCCGTACCGCCGGCCCGGGACCTCCGCAGGCCTTGGCATGGGTGTCCTTGATGAGGATCATGTCATGGAGGCCGAAGCGGTGGTTGCCGCCGCCCCCGGCTCGAACCGCCGCTTTTTCCAGGAAACGGAGGCCGGGAGTGGTCTTTCGCGTGTCGAGCACCACGGCCCGGGTCCCTTGAACCAGGGCCACGAGGCGGGCGGTGCGGGTGGCGATTCCGCTGAGCCGCTGAAGATAGTTGAGAACGATCCTCTCGCCGGCGAGGATGGGGTGAAGAGGGCCGGATATGCGACTGATTTCGGTTCCTTTTTCGAGCGGTTCCCCGTCCTTCGCTCGCCCTCGGACCGAGAGGGTCGGGTCCAGCATGTGAAACAGGGGGGCGATCAGGAAGGTTCCGGCCAGGACGCCGGAGTCCTTGCTTCGAATCACCGCCTCCCCTGAGGCCCCCGGCTCCAGAACGGCCAGTGAGGTGACATCGCCGTGGAGTCCGAGGTCTTCGTCGATGGCCGCCCGAAGGAGCGGTTCCAGGGAAGGGGGATCAGGAGACCGACCCATAGGATCTCCTCGCCATGTAAGCGGATTCGGCGGCCCGTTCCTCCTTTTCGCGCTCACGCGCCAGGGCGTGAATGATGCACTGGGGCCGAAACTTACAGTATTCCGTGGGGTCTGCACAAGGCACGCCCTGGTCCAGGCATTCCCGGCAGTAGCCTACGCCCATTTTCTGGCAGACGACCCGTGCCTCTCGGTCGGGATGATAACGGCATTGCATGCTCGGAATTTCCTCCAGACCCGGCTCAGGGCCTCACGATGGAGTTGCTGTCCGCTCCCTGACCCACCCCTTCTTTGTCATCATGAAGGCCAGGGCCGAAAACAGATAGATCATCATAAAGCCCAGGTGCGCGATGTCAATGAACATGGTGAAGGCGGGGGAGAATGTGACGTCGGGAAGGTTCTTCAATACGCGAAAGATCCCGGTGAGCACAATCCCGATGAGCAGGAATACCCGGATGATGCCGGGGATGGTCAGGCGGTATCGTCTGCGCACCGAAAGAACGTAGTCCGTGACAAGGTAACCGAAAAGTCCCAGCAGAATCGAGGCGCCCACATAGTGGATGGTGTGGGTGAAATAGAAATCCGCCGACCATCCCATTCCTGGAATGTCCGAGACGTAATAGCGGTTGAAAATGGGCATCTGGCCGAACCCGGTAAAGGCCATTACAGCAAACAGGAAGACAAAGAGACGGCGGACCCACTTTCCGGGCGGCATGGACAGGGCGCTATTCACGATGGATCCTCCTTTTTCTCCGCTACGGCGCGCCGGTCGGCACGCTTGAGAAATCGGGCAGCGGCCGCCGCAATTCCTGCGATCGGGGCGATGACCATGGCCTTGGCCAGGTTATCCGCGTGGGCCATGGCGTTTTCAACGGGCCGGAGGTGGGGACGGCCCGGGCCTTTTTCCATGGCTCGATTGATGTCCTTGAACGGGACGGGCGAGACATAGATGGTGTTGGTGCCGCCGTTCTCCGTTTCACCGTAGATATATCCGTTGATTTCCCGGGCGATGGCGTGGGCCTCCTTCAGGATTTCATCCCGGGGCCCGATTTTCTGCACACCTTCGGGGCAGGCCTCGATACAGGCCGGAAGCTTTCCCTCGGCCACCCTGTTGTAACACCGGTCGCACTTGTACATGACCCCGTTTCCGGCAAGGCTTGGAAGGAGATCCAGGTAGAGCCCGACCCCGGTCTGACGCTGGGGGATGTGCCAGGGACAGACTTCCTTGCATTTGGACCCGCCCAGGCAGATATCCGGATGGATGAGGGTGATGCCGTTTTCCAGTTTGCGGGCGGCCCCCCAGGGGCACAGGTCCGCACAGGGAGGGTTCTGGCAGTGCATGCAACGTCTGGGGATGGTCAGCGTACGCTCCTCCCCGTCCACCACAACCGTGGCCTCCTGAATGAACAGCCAGTTGTACGGGGTCAGCCGGTCGGTCTCGTATCGATTGTCGCTCCAGTCCGAGACCTTGACGCGGGAAGGGTACATCTTCGGAAAGGGTTTCTTCGGTTCGGGGAACTTGGCCTCGTTGGTCGACTGGCAGGCCTCCACGCAGGCCCCGCAGCCGATGCACTTCCGAATGTCGATGAGTGTGGCCAGTTCAGTGGAGGATGCGCCCTTGACGGCGTTGGGCAGAGGGAGGCGGGACGCGGTCAAGGCCGCGGCTGCGGCGAGTCCCCCTTTGATAAAGGCTCGTCTGGACAGGTGGTTTGACATGTTGAACTCCTTTGGCGCCGGCGCTTCCGTCCAACGTTTCCCGAATCACGCCTGCACGGTGCATTTATCGCCTTCGTGTTCTTCGTGTCCTTCGTGGTAAGAAAAAAGGGCTCTATTCACCACGAAGAACAGGAAGACCACGAAGAGTGAATCAGTCGAATGCGTTATCCTTTCTTGAAAACCATCAACGTATTTATCCAGATCCGTTTTTAGAGAAAAGGTTACAGCTCGCGGCGGATTCGAGTGACCGGATCGGAGGCGGGAGGCATCAGGGACGGTTCCCGGGCTGTCGGGACATGCATTCGCGAAGGGCCGCCTTGAGGCGGTCGTGAACGTCGGTTGGGACCGATTCTTCCGGACAGTGTTGGAGGACGCCCAGGGTCTTCTTCAAGGATTCCACGCAGTACCGGCACTGGGGGCACTCCTGGAGGTGGGATCGGATCTCCTCGCATCCGGCCTCGTCCAGTTCTCCGTCCAGGAATTCGGAGATGTGCTCCATGTGTTTCATGCAGTCATCATGCATGGGGGACATCCTTTCGATATCGTTCGGAAATCGTCTTCCTCAGGAAAAGGCGGGCTCGGTGCAACCGGGTCTTGATCGCCTGAGGCGTAAGATCCAGAATCGCCGCGGTCTCTTCCGTGCTGAACCCTTCCATGTCCCGCAGGTTGAAGACCATGCGGTACATGGGGGGAAGGGCGAGAACCGCTTCATCGATCACCTGTTTGAGTTCTCCTCGAAGGAGATGTTTCGAAGGATCATTGTCCCAGTCCGGGATATCGTACTGCCCCGCAGCCCCTTCCCCCGGCACCGTGTCCTCCAGACTGAGTTCCCGGTCGGGCTCGCACTTCTTCTTTCTCCTCTTTCGAAAGCAGGCATTTGCGGCGATCTTGAAGAGCCAGTTCTTCAATCGCGTCTCTTCGCGAAAGCTGTCCAGATACCGGAAGGCACTCAGAAAGGTGTCCTGAATAATGTCCTCGGCGTCTTCCTTCTGGCCGCACATACGCAGGCCGAAGTTGTACAGGCGCTGCTCGTACTGATTCACCAGGTCGTTCATGGCCTCGGGATCGCCCTGCCGAAAGCGCTCAAGGAGACGGTGTTCATCATCGGTGGTGGCACGCTCATTCATTGAGTAATGATCCGATTTTTCATGAAAAGGTTTCAGTATTTTCCTCTCGGGCTATTGGAAAGGGATGGTGAACTCGTACACCCCCGACTCCACCACCGCCTTGATGGGGTAAGGGGACTTTTCGAGGACCTTGATCATGGCCTTGTTGGACGACAGAACATCCGCGGTGAATCCCGGAATGTGTCGCTCCCGGGCGAGTTGAATCAGGTAGAGGAACAGGAACGTGGCAACCCCCTTTCCCTTGTAAGCCTCATCCACCACAAAAGCGATGTCGGCATAGGGGGTGTCCGCGGGCAACACATAGCGTCCCTCGGCCACGATTCGTCCTTCTCCGGGTTCGCCCACAAGGCCGACGATGGACATGCAGTTGTGGTAGTCCACGGTGACGTATTCTTGCATTTTCTTGTGGGGCATGGTCTTCACGGGCGAAAAATAGCGGTAGTAGACCGCCTCGTCCGAAAACCGGTAAAAGAGCCGTCGCATCTCATCCACGTCCGACGGTCGAATGGGCCGGAATCGAACGGAAAGGTCGTCCTTGAAGGTCTTCGTACAGGCCAGTTCCTGGGGGTAGTGGCGGCTTTGCTCGGGATAGTAGACCTGGTCGGGGTAGAGGATATGCTCTTCCTTGGCGATGCGTACCAGGTCGGCGCGGTCGTCCGGATGGGCGATGTCGATCAGGGCAAGGGCCCGCTCACGAATGGTGCGTCCGGTGAGCGAGGCGATGCCGTACTCGGTCACCACCAGGTCCAGGGATTCACGTGCGGAAAACTGGTTGGGGTAATCCTTTACGGACAGGACGATGTTGCTTTCCCCCTCTGAGTTGCGGCTCGGAAGGCCCAACAGGGTCCGTCCGCCGCGCGAGAGGGCCGCTCCCTTGAAGAGTTCCTGGGCCTCGCCCGGACCCGCGCCCACATTCCCCTTGCCGTGAGGCAGGGCAACGCCTCCGGTGAGGTCGATTTTCCGGGCCGGAAGGATCACCATAAACCGGTCGTTCATACCCATGCGCACGGGATCGGCGACCACGTCGATCCCCTGGAACTCCACCAAGGGATTGTCATCCAGCCACTCCATGAGATTCTCGGTCCCCAAGGCATAGGCGGTGAGGGATTTTCCCTTGAAGTTCGACTTTTTTCGATTGGTGACGGCCCCGCTTTGCACGAGTTCCATGAGGGAGTCTGTGAAAAACGGGGTGTGAATGCCCAGGTGCTTCTTGCGGGCGAGGTGGTGAGCCAGGGCGTCGAAGAGCGGGCCCACGGAAAAGGCGATGCAGTTTCCGTCCTGGATCAGGGAGGCCATGTGGTGCCCGATCCGGTCATACACGTCGTCCACCGCCCACCTGGAAAACGTGATGGGCGGATTCGTGCCCTCCACGAGCAGGTCGAACTCGTTCTCGTGAACCAGGGTGTCGCCCAAGGTGCGCGGCATTCGGGTGTTGATCTCGCCCACCACCAGGGAGGCCTGATCCATGGCCGGCCGCGCCACGTCCACGGCAACGCCCAGGCTGGCATACCCCATGGAGTCAAACGGCGTGATCTGTACAAAGGCCACGTCAATGTGAATGGTGCCGGACTCGATGAGGAGGGGGACCCGTGAAAAGGGACAGGGGATGAGGTCCACGCGTCCTTCGCGCACGGCCTGGCTGGCGATCCAGCCTGCGAAAAAGGTCTTCAGCCGGAATTTCTCGGGGTACCTGTCCGCGATGGAGATGATTTCTCCAAGGCTCACGAGCTGAACGAGTTCCAGGTCCCGGAGGTTGGATGCATCGGAGGCCGTGAGGGCTTGGACCAGGGTCCTCGGTTCGGCCACGCCGGTGCCGAGAAAGATGCTCATCCCCGGGCGGATTCGGGCGAGGACCTGTTTTTTGTCGGTGATTTTATTCTTCCAGGCGGGTTGGGACGACATGCGGCTCTCCTTTGAGAAGGGCGCGGAACAGGAGTGAATCAGAGGAGACGGAATCCGTCCGGCACAGGCGTCCGGTCCACGTAGACACGGTGTTTCGTGTCCAGGGCGAACCTCCCCCGGGAAATCATCTCCAGGGTCTCTGGAAAAATCCTCCAGTCGCCCGCTTCCTTGAGGCGGTCCTGGTGCTCGTCCGCCACCCGGGCCAGGAGTTCCGGATCGGCCCGAAGGGCCGCCAGGGAATCGGGAAGGGTCACCGGAACGGGTGGGGACACCATGAGAAGAGGACCGGTGTCCACCCCCTGATCGGTCCAGAGGGTGGATGCGCGGAGTTCCCTTTCCCCTGCGGCGATGGCGTCCACCACCGCGTGGTCGCCTACATATTTCCGGCTCCCGTCCGGGTTTCGAAGGGAGAGATCGGCCGGATGGACATTGACACAGCCTGAAAGGGTCGTGTAACTCATGTAACCGCCCAGGGCGATCACATCGATGTCAAAGGCCCGGATCAGAATCCCCGGAATGCGGTCAAAGGCCGCTCTTGCGGCCAGCCCTTCGCGTGTGGATGCCGTTCGCCGTTTGCCCCGAAGGGCGTGGAAGGCGCGGATGTCATAACTGGCATACGGCAGGCCGTATTCCAGGGCGATGGCCTCCCCCCTGGAGGCCCCGTCCGATCGATCGCTGAATATGAAGACCACCTCGAAAGGAGACGTCCCTTCCCGTTCGCGGATGGCCTTCTCTCGTTCGAGCAGTCGGAGGATGTTCGTGCCCGAGCCGGACATGAATCCGGCCACCCTCATGGGCCGGCCGGCCTCAACCGGGTCGAAAAACGGGGTCAAAACCATCACGTCTCCTCCAGATAGGGCCGCCCCGAATGCGGCCTTTCGCACGGGCAGGGTGACAAGGACGGCGGCCGCTCAAACGGCCCGATGGTGAAGTTGGGCCGTTTGAACCAAGGCGGCCAGGGCTCGGGCCGCTCGCTCCGGCGTGGGGAAGTTGACCAGGGCCCCCTGCCGCTCCAGGTCCTGCACCTCATCGTCCCAGATGCCGGGAAAGGCGAGGAGGCATGACAGGACCGGCTTTCGCTGCCCCCAGGCCTGAAGTACCGGGGTCATGAGGGATATGGCCGACCGGTTGGCCGAGGCGAACATCATGAGCAGCAGCACGGCGTCGATGTGATCGTCCTCGAGCACGGCCTTCATCACTCCGGCGATGGCCTCGCCGTCGTACCATGCAGGCCCCATGTCCACAGGGTTCGATCGAAGGGCCAGAGGCGGGAGCAGCCGCTCCACCTGGGCGGCCGTGGCTTCCGAAAACGAGGGAATCTGAAGTCCCATGGCCTCCAGCGCGTCGCAGGCCGCCATGCCCGGGCCGGCCTGTCCCGTGAGTACGGCGATCCTGCCGCCTGCAGGGAGCGGACTCAGGGCCAGGGCGCGGGCTGCGTCCAGCAGGCCCTGAGTGTCCGGGAGGCGAAGGATGCCCGCCTGTCGAAAGAAGCCCTCGTAGATCTCGTGGCGGCCTGCGAGAGAACCCGTGTGAGATACGGACGCCCGGTCCCCTGAGACGGAGGCCCCGGTCTTGTACGCCACGATGGGCTTCTTCCCCCGGTGGGCATGGGCGGCCTCGAGGAGGGCCCGGGGATGGTCGAGTCCCTCGATATAGAGGGCGATGACCCGGGTGTCCTTGTCCTCCATCAGGTAGTGGATCATGTCGGCGAATTCCACATTCATGCGGTTTCCGAGGCCCACGACCTTGCTCAATCCGATCTGTTCCCGAATGGCCAGAAATGCCGAGAGATGAGCGATGCCTCCGCTCTGGCTCACCAGGGAGACACCGCCCCGTTCGCATAGGGAGAACTCGGGTGTGAAGGAGGCGTTCAGGTTTCGGTGAAGGTTCACCAGACCGTATGTGTTCGGTCCCACCACCGGTATGCCGGCCCGGTCGATCTGCTCGGCCAGGGCGTCTTGAAGGCGTCCGCCGTCGGGATCATCGATTTCCTTGAACCCGGCCGTGATGAGAACCACGCCGCCCACGCCCTTTCGAATGCAGCCCTCGAAGATGTCCGGAACGAACCGGGCCGGGACCACGATGACGGCCAGGTCTACGGGGCCTTCCACGTCTTCCAGGCCGGCGACGGCGCTACACCCCATGATCTTCACGGCGTTGGGGTTGATCGGCACGATGCGTCCTTCGAATCCGCCGCGGGTCAGACTCGTCATCACATGCCAGCCCAGCTTGCCGGGGTTGGCCGAGGCGCCGATCACGGCCACGGTCTTCGGGTCGAACAATGGGGAAAGGTCCAAGGGTGAATGCCTGCTCATGTGAAGAGGTCTCCCGGAACACAACAACCTTCATGGAGACTTATTTCTACCAGTCTCCGGCCTTGTCATCAACCGGCAAATCTTTTATGATGCATTTTTCTGCGTCCGCTTCGGCGGGGTGTCTGCGGTAAGATGTCGCGACTTTTGGATCCGGGGCGGTTTGGCCCTGAAGGGAAACCGGAGCGGTCGATCCGGTCAAGGAGGAATGTCATGGAACGAATCGAGAGGGTGACGGCTCGCGAGATCCTGGACTCCAGGGGTAACCCCACCGTGGAAGTGGAAGTCGAGTTGCAGGACGGGAGCATGGGCCGCGCCGCCGTGCCGTCCGGGGCCTCTACGGGGAAGTACGAGGCCGTTGAGTTGCGGGACAAGGCCAAGAAGCGCTACCGGGGAAAGGGTGTGGAAAAGGCCGTTCAGAACGTGAACCGGCTGATCGCTCCGGCGCTCATGGGCCTGCCGGCCACGGAGCAGCGCCTGGTGGACAAGACCCTGATTGAACTGGACGGTACGGACAACAAGCGAAAGCTGGGCGCAAATGCTGTCTTGGGAGCCTCTCTCGCCGTGGCCCGCGCCGCCGCCGATGCCCTGTATGTTCCCCTCTACCGCTACCTGGGAGGAACCAATGCATGCCGCCTGCCCATGCCCATGATGAACATCCTCAACGGCGGGGCCCACGCGGCCAACAACGTGGACCTTCAGGAATTCATGATCATGCCCATCGGGGGCAGGACCTTTCGGGAGGCCCTGAGGATCGGGGCGGAGGTCTTTCACAGTCTGGCTTCCGTACTCAAGGAAAAGGGGTATTCCACGGCCGTGGGGGACGAAGGGGGCTTTGCTCCGGATCTCAAAAACAATGACGAGGCCGTGGAGATGGTGCTCCTCGGCATCGAGAAAGCGGGGTATCGTCCGGGGAAAGACGTGGTCATGGCCCTGGACCCGGCATCCTCCGAATTCTACGAGAACGGGCGGTACGTGTTCAAGAAATCCGACGGTTCCCGGCGGACCTCCGTGGAGATGATCGACTTCTACGCCGACTGGGTGGACCGTTTTCCCATCGTTTCCATCGAAGACGGACTGGCGGAGAACGACTGGAAGAGCTGGAAGACGCTGACCGAAAGGCTGGGAGATCGGGTCCAACTCGTTGGAGACGACCTCTTTGTGACGAACACCAAGCGGATCGAGAGAGGGATTCGCGAGAATTCGGCCAATGCCGTGCTCATCAAGCTGAATCAGATCGGGACCCTCACCGAGACGCTGGACGCCATCCGCATGGCCCACCGGGTGGGCTGGAAGACCGTGGTCAGCCACCGTTCCGGGGAGACCGAAGACACATTCATCGCGGATCTGGCCGTGGCTGCAGGTACGGGACAGATCAAGACCGGCTCTCTTTGCCGCTCGGAGCGGGTATGCAAGTACAACCAGCTCCTTCGTATCGAGGAGGAACTGGGAGAGGCCGCCGAGTTCGGATGGCCCCAATGAGGCAAAGCGACCTCTTATCCGGATCGAGGGGCAAGACGTGTTTCTGAAAAAGCGTGTGGTCAAGTTGCTGTCCGGCGTTGCGGCCTTGGAGGGCCTGAACGACGAGGAGTTGGACACGTTCGCGCGCGCCTGCCGGACGGTCTCGGTCCGTGAGGGGGACGTCCTCGTGGAAGAGGGCGACCCGGCCCCTGGTTTCCATGTGGTGACCGGGGGAACATTCCGGGTGTTTCTTCCGGAGCGGATCAAGGGCCGGAAGGAACACCGCATATCCGAGGTGGAGCTGAACCGGCTACGTGAGGGAGACTGCTTCGGCGAGTACTCCTTGATCGACCGGAGGCCCGCGTCTGCCTCGGTCTGCGCCGCGAGCCCGGCGGAGGTCATCCAGATCACGACGGAGGACTTCCTCCGCATCGTGGAGCGTAACGACCGGATCGGGCGCATCGTGTACCGCAACCTCCTGCGCGTGCTCATTCAGCGGCTTCGAAAGCGGGAAAAGGAGTACGATCTGGTCATCCTTCCGACCTAGTCCGAGGTCTTTCCCTTCCACGCCCCCTGCCGGAGGTTCCTTCCTGCCATGTCGTCCGGTGATCCCTTGCCCCTTATGCAATCGTGCCGGGGAGGGATTTCCTATCTTATTGATCAGCTTAAGGAAAGCCATGCGAACCGGGCCAAAGATCTTGACAACCGGGGCGGATTGGTCTATTTCGAAGGCCGCTTCATACCGCCAATCGAGGAGTGAAATCCATGGATGCCCAGACAAAAAGCCAGGTCAACATGTGCATGCAGTGCGGCATGTGCTCTGGAAGCTGCCCGGAGACCGGAATTACCCCGTTCAACATCCGCATGCTCGTCCGTAAGCGATACCTCGACCGGGACATCGAGGATATGCTCCCGTGGTACTGTACCTCCTGCGGGGAATGCACCCTTCGCTGCCCGAGGGACGTCAAGCCGTCCGAGATGATCTTCGCCCTGAGAGGCGAGCTGGTGGAGGAAGGCCGTATCCCCCTCTCCATTCAAAAGGCCCTGGAGAACGCCTTTGTCCAGAAAAACCCCTGGGGGCGTCCGCGCGCCAAACGGGGGGACTGGGTGAAGGAAGAAGGGCAGGATGTGGAGATCCCGCACGTGAAGGACACCGAGTCCAAGCGACTCCTCTTCACCTGCTGCATTCAGGCCTATGACCCCCGGTGCATGGTCATTCCCATCAACGTGGTCCGACTGTTTCACCAGGCCGGCCTGGAGTTCGGCATCCTGGGCCGGGAGGAGGCCTGCTGCGGGAACGAAATCCGACGCATGGGGGAGGAAGGTCTGTTCGAGGAACTCCAGGAAGAGAATATGGCCACGTTTCAGAAGCACGGCGTGAAGGAGATCATCGCCCTGTCGCCCCACTGTATGAACGTACTCAAGAACGAATACGGAGACACCGGTATCCCGGTGAGGCACTACACCGAGGTCCTGGCGGACCTGGTCAAGGAAGGTGCCCTGACATTCAAGACGCCCTTCAACCAGAAGGTGATCTACCACGACCCCTGTTTTCTCGGGAAGCAGAACAAGGTGTACGATCCTCCCCGGGACCTTCTCAGGGCCGTGGAAGGGATCGAACTCATGGAGTTCGCCTATGCGAGGGAAAACTCCCTCTGTTGCGAGGGCGGGGGAGGCCGGATGTTCTTCGAGGCCGAGATCAACTATCCGCGGAACAGCGAGGCGCGGGTACAGGAGGCGGTGGACAAGGGGGCGGGCGTGCTCACCACGAGCTGTCCGTTCTGTGTGATGACCCTGGAAGACCCGGCCACGGAAAAGGGACTCCCGGTGAAGGAACTCTCCGAGATCCTGGTGGAGGCCCTGTAGGCCCGGCCGGCACGGAAGCGGAAGCAGGGGAGAGTAAAAAGCATTCTGTCGCGGGTGAAAATCCAAATCGAAATCGGGATCGCTATCGAAATCGAAATGGAAGGATCCGTAGGCGCTGAGGCCTTTCTTCCCTGCAGTAGAAAGGTGGTACGCATCAGGCTCTTCATTCCCCTCAACCATGGTGTTTCGATTTCGATAGCGATCCCGATTTCGATCCCGACAAACACGCCCGATCCATGAATGGAAAACATGGGTTTCGGGTCAAGGATTTCTTCGTGGAAGGTCTTTTCGCCGCAATACCCCTTCTCCACTTTTTGGCTTGTTCCCCTGTTACGACGTCCCCAGGCTCAGGTCTCCCCACTCGTACTGCACCAGGGCCGTGATGGCGAGGGCCGCGGTCTCGGCCCGCAGGATGCGCCTTCCCAGGGAGACCGGCACGAATCCCGCCTTTCGGGCCGCGGCCACCTCCTCCCGTGTGAATCCCCCTTCCGGTCCGACCACCGCCGCCAGGGTTTTGGCCGGCGGGGTGCCTTTCAGGACGGCCTTCAGGTCCCGGGTCTCTTCCCCTTCCCACAGGAGGAGCCGGGCGGCCTCGATTTGTCCCCATCCCTTCAGGAGTTCCTCAAAACCCACCGGGTCGTCCACCCGGGCGGGCGTCGCACGGTCCGCCTGTTTGGCGGCGTTTCGAGCGATCTCCCGCCAGTGCCGAACGCGGCCGTCCTTGCGCGTTTCCGGAAGGCGAACCACGGTGCGGCTCGATGCAAAGGGTTGAATCCGATCCACGCCCAGTTCCGAGACCTTCTGAATCAGCATGTCCATGGGCCGGGACTTGATCAGGGAGGGGCAGAGGGTGATGGCGATGGGTGAGGCGTGCGGGGCTTCCAGGGTCCGTTCCACGGCGAGCACCACTCCATCCTTCCCGGCGGATCGGATCACGGCCTGAACTCGGGCTCCATCGCCGTCCATGAGTACGAGACGATCGCCCGGTCCCATGCGCAGAACACGGGTCATGTGCCGGGCCTCGGCCCCGGAGACTCGAACCGTGTCTCCCGTCGGATCGATCCGTTCCACGAAAAAGCGTCTCATGACACGGGTCCTTTCCGGTGAATCCCGGTATGGGGACGGCATATCATACAGGCCCACTCCTCCTGGTGCAGGGTCTTTTGAATGGTGAAACCGGCCTGTTCCAGGCGGGTTGTCAGGTCCCGGGTCTGATGCGCCAAGAGGCCGGAGAGCACCAGGTGCCCTTCAGGCCGGACCAGGCGGGGAAAACAGGGGAGGAGGTCGCAGATCACGTCCAGGATCAGGTTGGCCGTCACCATGGAGAAGGGTGTGTCCATGGATGGAAGCGGGTCCGAGGAGAGGCGGATGGTGTCTCGTAGCCCGTTGAGGTCGATGTTCCACTCGGCCCACCGAAGGGCTTCTTCATCGATGTCCATGGCGATCACCGGAGATGCGCCGAGCATGACGCCGTACATGGCCAGGATGCCGCTGCCCGTACCCACATCCAGAAGATCCCAGGACCCGCCGGGGGCGAGATCCTCCATGGCCTGAAGGCACATGCGGGTGGTGGCGTGCCGGCCCGTTCCAAAGGCGGGCCCCGGATCCATGCGCAGGACCCGGCCGCAGGGGTTGGGGGGCGGGGACTCCCAGGCCGGAACCACGAGGAGGCCGGGGCTGACCTGTTCGGGCCGGAAGTGCTGACGCCAGGCCACGCGCCAGTCCGGATCCTCTATTCGAGTCAGGGAGATTCGTGCAGGAGGGGCCTCGGGAAAGATATCCCTCATGCGGGCCAGGAAGGCCTCGATGGTCCGCTGAAGGATTTCGGGGTCGGTTTCGCCCGGCACGTACGCCGTGAGACCGGACACGGGCGATTCCTCGAGGACCACGCCCTCACAGCCGAGTGTCTCCATGAGGAAGTCACTCAGGGCCTCGTGGGTCGAAGGGTGCGAGGCGATGGTGATTTCCAGCCACTCCGGACGGGTATGGGAAGAGGAGTCGGTCACAGTGCGGTGTGTGCGAATCGAGGAGGACCAGGTTCGGAAGGCCGCCTCCCTCACGATCTGAGGGAGGCGCCGCCGTATACCGTCTTAGGCCGGTTTCTGGAAAACAAAATTGAGCTGCCCGCCGGATAGTTTGTTCACGACGGTCTCCATCTCCATGCCCACCTCGATCTCGCCCTCCGGAACGCTGTTGGCAATGCGGCCGAACACCTTGTAGTCCCCATAGTCGAGAAGCGCGATGGCGTATGGCAGGTCGTCGCCGAATCCCTGGGGCGCATATTCCAGCTTGCTGAAACTGACCAGCTTCCCCTTGCCCTGGACCTGGAACCACTCCATGTTGCTGGCCAGGCATTTGTAACAGTCCGCACGGGGCGGGAAGAACATCATGCCGCAGTCTTTGCAGCGGGTCCCCATCACCTTGCCCTGCTCCAGGTGATCGATAAAATCGTTGACCTTGGTGGTGGCCGTGAAAGGGACCGTTCCGAATTTCATGAATCGAGCATCGATTTCTTTTTTGCTGCCCATGGGTTACCTCCCGAGAATGGTGACGTTTCCGTACAGGCCCACACCCCCGATGTTGTGCACCAGACCGATTTCCGGATCCTTGACCTGCATGTCGCCGGCCTCGCCGCGGAGCTGGAGCACAATGGTCCGGATCTGGGAGCCGCCGGTCGCCCCGATGGGGTGTCCCTTGCTGAGAAGCCCGCCGTCCACATTGACCGGGATGCTACCCTCCTTATAGGTTTCCTTGCCTCGAATGAGGTCCTTTCCCTCGCCGGGTTTCGCGAACCCGAGGTTTTCGTAAGCCATCATCTCCGCAATGGTGAAGCAGTCGTGGACCTCGGCCACATCGATGTCCTTGGGGGTCACGCCGGCCATTTTATAGGCCTGCTTTCCGGCCTCGATTCCCACGGTCAGACCGTTGAACATGTCCCGCCCGGCCAGGTTCACGGCCGTGGATGCGGCCCCGATCCCGAGGATCCAGACCGGTTTTGCGCTGAGGGCCTTGGCCCTTTCTTCGCTGACCACGATCATGCACGAACTCCCGTCCGCATTGGCGCAGCAGTCGCCGACCCGGAGGGGGCTTGCCACGGGCCCCGACATGGGGCTTTCCGGGTCCGAAAACATCTCAAAAGTCACGGGCTTCCGGTATACGGCCTTTTCGTTGATCTGCCCGTAGGTGGCTGATTTCACGCGGATCAGGGCCAAGTCTTCCGGCGTGGTCCCATAGGTGGCCATGTGGTTCCGCGCGTACATGGCGTAGTAGGCCGGCATCATGGTGCCGAAGGGGCTCTCCCACTGGATGTCGGCGCCACGGCCCATGCGCTCCTGGCTCTCCGCCGAGCTGATCTCGCTCATTTTCTGAAACCCGATCACGGCCACCGAGTCGTGCAGGCCGGACTTGACCATGGAGTAGGCCAGCTTCAGGCCTGTGCTGCTCGACGAGCAGAGGGTCTCCACATAAAAGGTGGGTTGCGGTGTGAGCCCCAGGTATTCGGCGAACACGCCGGCCGGGGACCGCTGCTTGTCGTACTCCGGAGACGAGCAGATCACCGATGCATCGATGTCCTTGGTGGTGATCTTGGCGTCCTTCATGGCATCCCGGAAGCCCTCGAAGGCGAGTTCTCGAATGGAACCGGGGTACCCTCGGACAAAGGAGCTTTGACCCACTCCGATGATTCCTACTTTTCCCATTGGTTCTTCCTCCATTTCAAAGGTCGATCAGGCGAGTGCCGCTCATGTCCGCCTCCCGATTCCCGGGATTCATGGGACATGGTGTCGTCGGAACGATTCGTCTTCCATGCGGCGCGTGATTGAGGGGCTACTATAGGTAAAGATGGGTGGACGGTCAAGGTAAAAGGGGGAGGCACTCTCCCGGGTTTGTTGGGACTGAGGGCCCGGCAGGCCTTGTCGGGAAGGCCTCTACCGGGCTCACCCGATCTCGGCCTCCACGGCACATGCGATTTCATCGCAGGCCCGGCGTGTCTCATCCGGGGTGGGCCCTTCCACCATGACCCGGCAGATGTTCTGAGTGCCGGAATAGCGGACCAGGACGCGACCCCGGTTTTTGAACTCGGACTCAACCGCTGCGATGGCGCGATTCACGCCGGGCAGTGTTGAAAGTTCCGGCTTTCGGGACACCGTAACGTTCACGAGGACCTGGGGAAAGACCGTCATGACCGTGGCCAACTCGGAGAGGGGTCTCTCTTTTCGGACCAGGCAGGCCAGGAGCTGAAGTCCGCTCAGTATACCGTCCCCGGTGGTGTGGTGCTCAAGAAGGATCATGTGCCCCGAGTCCTCGCCTCCCAGTACGGCTCCCAGCCGACGCATGTCCTCCAGCACGAACCGGTCTCCCACTCGGGATGCATGGTGCCGGATGTCCATACGGGCGCAAGCCTCGCCAAGGCCCAGATTGCTCATGACCGTGGTCACCAGGAGATTCCCGTCCAGGGCGTCCCGTTCCTTGAGGTCTTGGGCCAGGATCATCAAGACCTGGTCGCCCGTGAGCCGGCGGCCAGCCTCGTCCACGGCGATAAGGCGGTCCCCATCCCCGTCCAGGGCGATCCCCAGGGTCGCACCGGTCTCACGCACCCGGGCCTCCAATGAACGGGTGTCTTCGGATCCGCACCCGGCGTTGATGTTTTTCCCGTCCGGTTGACAGTGGATCACCTCCAGGTCGGCTCCGAGTTCCGCGAATACTTCCGGGGCGGTCTCAAAGGCGGCGCCGTTGGCCGTGTCCAGGACCAGGCGGACCTTCTTGAGGGACAGCCCTTGGGGAAATGTCTCCCGGAGAAAGGCGGTGTATCGCGATCGGCCGTCGTCGAGGGGACGAATCCGTCCCGGATCCGGAGAACCCGGGCGCGTCTCTTTCAGGATGCCCTCCTCCAGCGCCGTTTCCTCGTCATCCGAGAGTTTGGTTCCCGCAGCGGAGAACACCTTGAAGCCGTTGTCTTGAAAGGGATTGTGGGATGCGGAAATCATGATTCCGGCGTCCGCTTTCATGGCCCGGGTGAGGAAGGCCACCCCGGGAGTGGGAATCACGCCGGCCGCCAGCACGTCCCCGCCCGAAGATGCGACACCCGAGGCTACGGCGTACTCCAGCATGTCGCCGGAAATGCGGGTGTCCTTGCCCAGGACCACCCGCACGGGCCGCCGCCCCTTGCCCATGAGGGACCCCAGCGCCCGTCCCAGGGCGAATCCTGTAGGCCCATCCATGGGGAAGCGGTTGGCCGTCCCCCGAATCCCGTCCGTCCCGAAAAGCGTGCCCACGGCGAATGACCTCCGAAGTCCGGGTCAGGTCCCAACGTGTTGAAAAATCTTCAGGTGAGGGACAAGACGCTTCGCCCGATCGCAAAGATTTTCCACCATTCCGCCTAGCCATTGAGAGCCCTGTTGTGCGGCCTCGGGTGGGAGGGTCTGAATGGTCTCGATGTATCCCTTGCTTTCTACAGCCCTCACGGTCTCCAGGGACGAGAGGAAGGCGTCCCGATGTGCATCCGAAGGGACCGCCGCGGCCCCGTTTTCAACCACGGCGGCAAGGTCGTCGAATCGATCTCGCAGTTCCGTTTTCCTTTGAGTGTCCCGATCCTCGGCACCGTCCTGCTCCGCTGCAGCGCCCAAGTTTTCAGCGAAGATTCGAAGGCGTTTGAGCCGTTCGGCCCTGGCCGAATGAATCTTGTCCATGGCCCCGTTATACAGCTCTGTTCCAAAGGCGTCCTCTTCGAAAAAAGGCCTGCGGACAACGGAATACCAGTGCTCCAGGGCAACCAGGTTGGCCAGGTAACGGATGTTTTTCTCCACCACACGACCCGCTCCCGAGAAGGTCCGCGGGATAAAGTGGAAAACCCCGGTGCGTGAGGGTGCACCCACCACCAGCTTTCCGGGAAGCGTCGCGTCCCGCCTCAGGATGGTGCCTGCTGCGATGACGTTGCCGTACTCCACCTGCAGGGGACCCACCATGCCTCCCTGGCCCCCGAGAAAGATGGGCGGCTGGTTGAGCATTACGCCCCGGGGTACGTCGCCCATGAGGGAGGGTGTGGCCTTTTCCCCATCGGGCGTGAAATTGAAGTGAATGTACGAACTGCCCACCTCGCTGTGATTCCGGCGGCTGGTGCCTCCGGCCATGAGGCAGTCGCAGAAGTTGATCAGACTGCCCAGGGTGACGAAGGGGAAGAGGATGGTCTGTTTCAGGCCAACGCAGTGGGCGCCGGATGCCTGCTCTTCCAGGAGGCTTCCTTCTCGAACGTGGTGGCCGAGTCCCATGGAGGCCCCTTCGAGAAAAGCGGCGTCACGGGCATACCCACCCTTGAGTTCCACGCCGGGGCCCAACTGGCAATTCTCCAGGGTAACCGGGCCTTCCCGGCCGAGACGGACCCCGGGACAGATCAGGGTGTCCCGGCCGAAGATACGACAGCCTGCATCGATTCGGACGTTGTCGCCGGAGATCCGATCCGGAATCACGTCGTCGCCGACATCAATGGAGGAGGGGTTGGGTATGTCTACCCCTTTTTCCAGAAGGCGACGTACGTTGTCGTGACAATGGGGCAGGGGATCCATGGGGGTCCTTTCCACAGAGAGGGCGGTCATTCCTTATAGAAAGGCCCTCGTGGTTTGTCAAGGATCGGTGCGGGCGGGTTCCCTGACGGCAGATCCCAAGGAGGAGGACCCGCTCGTCATTTCCGGCTTCCGGGCTTGCAAAGCAGCCCCGGTTTCCGTACACTGCCCTCTGTAGCGGCACCCCCGGACACCTCTTCGAGACTCTCCTCTTCCGGTGCCTTTGGACGCTTGCATGAGCTCCGAATGCGCAAGCCTCTCGTCCCATGTGCGGATCGTCGATCTCGGAATTTCATCACTCCATGAAGCACCTGGAACTCATCATCGTTACGGGACTTTCCGGCTCGGGCAAGAGCACGGCCATCGACGCCCTGGAGGACGCCGGGTATTTTTGCGTGGACAATATGCCGGTCTCTCTGGTGCCCAAGTTCCTGGAACTCCGTGAGGGGGCGGCCTCCGAGGTACAGAAAATCGCCTTGGGCATGGACCTGCGGCAGAAGGATTTTGTGGAGAGCTTCCAGGCGATTTTCGATCAGGTTCGGGAGGAGGGGTTTCTGCCGGAGGTCCTTTTCCTGGAGGCCTCGGAGGATGTCCTGCTCAAGAGATACAGCGAGACCCGGCGCCAGCACCCCATGTCCAGGGGCGGGAATCTGCTCGCCTCCATCCGGGAAGAGCGGGAAAAGCTGAGCGGCCTGAAGACCCTTGCCCATCGAATTATCGACTCCTCTCACTTCACGGTCCATGAGCTCAAGAAGCTGATCATCGAGCATGCCTACCGAAACATCCCTTCGGAGCGGATGCGCATCGGCATGTTCTCCTTCGGGTTCAAGTACGGTGTTCCCCGCGAGAGCGATCTTCTTGTGGACGTGCGTTTCATTCCGAACCCCTACTTCATTCCCGAACTCAAGCGGCTGGACGGGCGGGATGATCGAGTCAGAGACTTTGTCCTCAAGTGGCCCGAGACCCATGAGTTTTTGAATCGTTACGCAGGCCTGTTGGAGTACCTGATCCCCCTCTACGAAAAGGAGGGGAAGTCCTACCTGACCATTGGAGTGGGATGCACCGGGGGGAGGCACCGTTCGGTCACCGTAGCCACGGAACTGGTTCGGCGTCTGGAAGAGGGAGGACGGGAGATCACGCTGGTCCACCGGGACATGGAACTCTCCGGCTGAGCGGGAGTGAATTCCATCCATGAAGAGAGGGCCGGAGCCTATTCGAATTCCTCCGACTCCTCTACAGGATAGAAGAGATCCAGGTGATTTCGCCGGATCGTGTCCAGGTCTTCATGGAGCAGGATCTCCTCGGCCTTCCGGCGGAGAGACAAGGCTCGATTCTCCATGGCTTCCAGTTGCCCCGTGGCGCCGCTCTCGTGGAGCATGGCCTTGATGCGCGTGAACAGGGTCTCGCTGCCGTACAGGAAAGCCCCTTCCTGAAGGATCTTGCAGGCGACCATGCTGCGAAAGGTATCGAATCGGAGCTGCCCCCTCACCCGGTCCAGGTCCTTGACCACGTAGTCGATCTCCTCCCGCAGATGGGGAGTCATGAGAAGCCGGTGCTTTTCCCGGAAGATGCGTTCGTCCAGGCGGCTGAGCTGGTCTTTTGGAAAGCCATCGTCCACCACCACCACCAGGTCCAGGTCGGACCCACGGACGAGGCGGCCCGTGCTGCGCTCGGGACGAGGTACGTCGTGTGCCATATTGTAGACGATGTCTCCGGCAAGGATGAAACAGGTCCCCTCGCCAAGGAGGTCGGGATTCTCTGATCGGCTGACCAGTGCGGAAATGGTCGTGTAGGCCAGACGCGCCTTATCGTTGGTGACGGCCTCGATGTGCGCGGAGATATCCTCTGCTCTGGATACCAGGGCCGCCTGATGGACATGGCTTCCGAGCACCGAGTAGGTCAGAAACTCACGAAGGATGGAAGGAGAGAGGCGGGCGTACCCATGGATCCGGCGATCGAGCCGGAGGTAGAGACGGGACACGCGGCGGATGGAAATGTGGGGTGAAGCGATGCAGGCCCTCCAGAGGGCGAGGCTGTCGGCCTTCAGGGCGTCTTGAAGTTCCTGGCCTGTGGCCGGTCCCTGCTGCTCGAGCCGTTCGAGAATTTGTGATTCCATAAAAACCATTATAGCAGCACGCCCCGGAATAGCGACCCCGGAATGCCTCTCTTTATCCTCCCGGTTTTCCGAAAACCGGGATCCGGTGGAGTTGCAGGACGCCTCTTTTGGTCGACTTTTCCGGGGTCGAACCCCAAAAAAACGCCGTCCATAGCGATTTTCAGCCATTTTATGGTTGAAATTCCAGGACGGATCGATTATGTTTCCGTACGATTCGGGCATTGTGGGCAGTCATTCACATGAAAGGAGGAGGTTATGAACAAAGGGGATTTGGTCAACGAGGTGGCCAAGGTGGTCAGCACCAAGAAAGAGGCCCAGGCGGCCGTGGATTGCGTCTTTTCCACCATCACCAAGGCGCTGAAGAAGAAAAGCCCGGTGACACTGGTTGGTTTCGGTACATTCAAGGTGGATAAACGCAAGGCCAGGAAGGGGAGAAATCCGCAGACCGGCGAAGAGATCAAGATCAAGGCCAAGAAGGTTCCCAAGTTCGTACCGGGGAAAGCGCTCAAGGACGCCGTCAAGTAAACGTTCAGCGGGATTTCACGGAACTCCGGCCCCCATCGGGACACAGACCCAGTGGGGGCTTTTTGTATGGGTGGCCTATGATCGTCTCAGCTGTGATTCCCCTGCTGCTCCTGCTTTCGACGACCGGCGCCGCGACAACCGACGTTCGGGAGATCCTTCATGGGCCGGATGTGACGATCCTGTTTCCCGCTTCCCTCGGCCCGATGGCTGCGGAGGTCCTGGAGATCTATCCCGCCGTGCGCAGCGATCTCGAGAATACACTGGGCTGGGCGGTCCGTTTCCGGCCTGTCGTCATTCTGCTCCCCGATGAAAGGGCGTTTATGGCCGTTTCCGGACGTCACGGCATCATGGCCCTCGCCGAACCCGACGGGAATCGGATGGTGATCGATTCATCCCGAATGCGTTTCCGGCCCGACACGCTGGAAGCGACGCTGAAACACGAGCTGTGCCACTTGATCCTGCACGACCGGATTCCCGCAGCCGGACTTCCACGATGGCTGGACGAGGGCCTGGCCCAGTGGGTGAGCGGAGGGTTCTCGGAGGTCGCACTGCCTCGCCGGGAGAGTGTCCTCGATGAAGCGGTCCTCTCCGGACGTCTCATTCCTCTGAAGGCCATGTCTCGGGCCTTTTCACGTGAAGGCAAGACGCTGCTTCTCGCCTACGAGCAGAGCCTCAGCCTGGTGACCCACATCATCGACCGGTTCGGCGTGGAGACCCTCCTGGCCCTCATGGATCGCCTGGCAGAGGGAGTGTCCTTCGAAGACGCGCTCTTTCAGACCCTGTCCCACACGCCGGACTCCCTGGAGGCGGAGTGGCGAAGGAGGCTGGAAGACCATCCGACCTGGATCATGGTCCTGATCGGTCACATGTATGAGATTCTCTTTTTTCTTTGCGCCGGCGCCATGATCGTCGGGTTTGTACGACACCGGAGGAAGAAACGGGCCGCCATGCAGAAACTCGAAGACGAAGAGAGCCCGTCTCAGGTGCAGTCTTGATCTTTCTCCCGGGAATGGGGATACGTGAATGGAAATCGTTTTCCAAGCGGGCGGAACAGGCGTCGAGCCTGTAAGAATGGATTCGTCGGGCGTGATGCCCGGACCCCATTGCAAGGAATCCGTGAAGGACATGCCACAGAAAGGAAAGGTCCATGGCCGATATCGTCGCTGTTTACGGAAGCCCGCGACGCAACGGAAACACGGCGGCTCTGCTACGGCGGGCCGTTGAAGGTGCCCGGCGGGAAGGGGCGGCGGTGGAGGAGTTCGTGCTGCGGGACATGAAGATCTCCCCCTGCCTCGAGATCTACGCGTGCAGGGAGACGGGCCGCTGTGTCATTCGGGACGACTTTCAGGATCTCTACGATCGGTTTGTCTCATGCAGGGGCGTCATGCTTGCATCACCCATGTTTTTCTATTCGGTGAGTGCCCATACCAAGGCCATGATGGACCGTTGCCAGTCCTTATGGGTGAAGCGGTACTGGCTGGAGCAGCAGCCCTTCGGCCGGCCGGATTCCTCGAGGAAGGGGCTTTTCATATCGGTCGGCGCCACCCGAGGCAAACGCCTTTTCGACGGGAGTCTTCTGACGGTCCGCTATTTTTTCGACGCCCTGGACATGGTGCTCTGGCGATCCCTGCTCTATCGCGGTCTGGATTTCGAGGGGGACGTGAACGCGCACCCGGAGTACCTGGATGAGGCCTTTCAGACGGGACGGGAGATGGCCCGGTCCCTGATGGATGCCGGTTGACCGGGAAGGCGAAGGGGCCGCCGAACCGGCTGTATTCCGTGGATCAGGCCGCCTTTCCCGCACGGCGTCTCAAGTCGGCCAGGGCCAGGTAAAGAGCGCCCACGGCCAGTTCGGCGCAGTGGCGATGGGCCTTGGGGAGCGTCTGCAGATATCCGATCACGGTCTCAGGCTTGACGTTCCATGCCTGCTCCACGGGTTTGCCTTCCACGAGTTCACACACGGTGTTGGCACAGGCTGTGGTGTTCATGCAGCCGTTGACCTTGAAGGAAATCGTTTCAATGCGACCCCGCTTCTCCGTCAGGTAGACGGTGACCGTATCCCCGCAGTCCCCCGTACGGCTCCCGATGCCGTCGGGATGTTCGAGGGTCTCGCATCGATCGGTTCGAAAGGCCATCTCCAGAAACCGCAGAGAATGATCCTGCCAGAAGTCAAATGCTTCGTCTTTCATGCCGGCTCCGATGTCCAGGAACGGTTGAGCGTCCCCTGCCAGGCCCCTGGGCCGCGGGCCCGTCCACCGCGGTGAGGTGTGACGTCGGCTGGGGGCGACGGGCTTGAGGGTCTCAGGGGAACGGTTCAGGCGACGGCCACCATTTCGATCTCCACGCGCGCTCCTAAGGGGAGTGCCGCGACCTGAAAGGCGCTCCTCGCAGGAGGATCGGCGGGAAATGCGCGGGCGTACACCTCGTTGACCGCGGCGAAATCCCCCATGTCGGCGAGAAATACCGTGGCCTTGACCACCCGGGGAAAATCCGTTCCAGCCGCCTTCAGGACTGCCCGCAGGTTGACCATGACCTGCCGTGTCTGCTCTTGAATGTCGCCTTCCACCAGTTTGCCCGTGGCCGGATCAAGGGGGATCTGTCCCGAAGTGAACACCAGGCCGGAGGTCCGGATCGCCTGGCTGTAAGGCCCCACCGCAGCGGGGGCCTTGTCCGTTCGAATAACCTCGCGCATGACGAATTCTCCCGAAAAAGGAATTCCGGCTGCCGGAATTCGATTGCCCCGGCTTCCCCGAAGGACTCTGCCGCAGATCCATATCCTTTCAGGGCGCCCTCCCATCGAGAAACGGGAAGTGACCATGTAAACCGGAATGGACCCCGATGTCAACCCGTTACCCTCCCATGACGGGAAGATTCCACGGCTTCGCAAAAGAACACTCAACCTTCGTCTGCAAGGCGTTAACCCATTGGAATTGCAGGGGCGGATGTCCCGGGTCTCGGCTTCTTGCGACGAAATCAAGATTTGACACCGTCTCCTGCAACGACTACAAATGAGCCTGAACCGCGAGGGAGGGGCGCCGAGCCCCCGCCCCCTTGCGGAATCGTTTTTGAGGAGGCGGTTATGGCCTACTGCGCACACCTGAAAGTCCGTTTCGGGGATATCGACAACGCCGGAATCGTTTACTATCCGCGATTCGTCCACTATTTCCACGTCGCACTGGAGGAGTTCTTCGGCGCGGAACTGGGAATCGACTATGCCACTGTGACGGTGAAACACCGCATTGCGTTCCCCACCGTACACCTGGAGGCGGATTTTAGACGACCTCTTCAGTTCGGCGATCACATCGGTGTGGAGGTATCGGTCCGCCAGGTCGGAGCCACCTCCATCACATGGGGTTATCTGGCCTACCGTCTGGGTGAAGAGAGTCGTCCCGTGGCTGAAGGGCATAATGTGACCGTCTGCATCAATCTGGACACCTTCACAAAAGCAGACGTTCCCGGCTGGTTGCGGAACGACCTGATCGCCTATCAGAAGCGCTGCGGAGCCTGATACCGGGCCCTCATCCAAGGCGGCTTCATGGATACAATCCGACCCTTCACTCGGTGTTTGTTTTTCATGAGGCCCTTGACTTTTCCTGCCTGCATCCATATTAGAATAGTATGAATGCAGGTGAATGCCGGTTTCACAAAACCCCGCTCGACCCCCGCTGGCAAAAACCATAGCCTGTTGGAACTGCACGGGCAGATCCAATGATTCCGGGCTGTATACGACTCCACAAAACTTCCGTGAATCGGGACCTGACGGATGCCTTGCGGCGGGAATCAGGATTCCGGAACCGGAACCGAAAGAAGAGGCTGTTATGATAGAACGAGAACCGTTCATTCAGGAAATCATTGACGAGGCGTTGAACGATCCCAATCTTACGACAGAGGAGCGCAAACAGATCGACGATATTCAGCTTGACGCGATGAACCGAGCCAGGAAATTCAGCGAAAACCGGGAAGACTTCAGCGTTTACAGCAGGGCCCTTCAGAGCGAATTAAAGAAGTGCGAAGGTGAGATTCAGTTCATTCGCGGGATGGCGGCCAATCGGTATTCCCGGCGGGTCGAGGATTTCTAGCGAAACCGCATGATCCGCGCGAACGTCCGGAGGTGGGGTCGCTCAGGAAGACGGCCGGACGCCTCCATTTTCCAGAAGGGCCTTGACCGGTTCGAGGGCGTAAGGGGATCCTTCTTCGATCGCCTTCAGGACCGTCCCCCCGCCGGTGAAAAAATAGTACGACGGATCATCCAGCGCCCGGAGATACAGGTCCGGGTTCAGTCTCTTGAACTCCAGGAGCGTATCGCCCCCGCCGAATAGTTTGAGCGCCCGGTCATTGTCCGCAATCTCCCGGTTGAGTCGTTCCGTGCCTTCCGAAAAATGGGGCGTGTAGCCCATGACCGCGTTTACAAACAGGGTCCGCGCGGATCGCAGGGCCTCGTTCACCTCTGGAAAGTCGAACGACTCGGGCGCCGCATCCAGAAAGGGACCGAAGGACAGTCCTTTTTCGAAGTCCCGCACCCATCGGGTCCAGCACCTGCCGGTTTCTCTCCAGTGGAGTACGTCGGACTCCTCCACGGCAGGGAGTTCGACCACCTTCTTCACTTTCCGGTCCATCCGGACCAGGTGATCCGCCGCTCGAATATCCTTTTCCTCCACCCCTTTTACCCGAATGCCGTATTTTGCACACAGGTAGGCGTTGTAAAGGATCCCTCCCAGAATGAGGTGATCCACCCGGTCATGGATGCGTTCCAGGGGTCCGATCTTGGTGTCGACCTTGGAACCCGCCAGGACGGCCACAAAGGGTCTCTCCGGCTCCAGGACCTGTTCCAGGTTCACGATTTCCTTTTGCATGAGAAGGCCGGCAAAGGATGGAAGATGACGGGCCACCTCGTAGGTGGAGGCGTGAGGCTGCCACGAGCCGAAGGCGTCGTTGACGTAGACATCCGCGAAGGCGGCGAGCTGTCCGGCGAACCGATCCCGGGATTCGTCCTTGCTTTCCTCTCCTTGAAAACAGCGTGTATTGGGCAGGTAGATGCCGGAGATCCGGCGTTCTTTGAGATCTTGAAGGGCCTTCTCCATGAAGGGGCCCATATCCCGAAATCCACGATCCCCGTCGGGCTTGAACCGAGGCAGGACAAAACGGGCGCCCAGTTTGCGCTCGAGGTACTCCAGGATGGGTTGAATCGACGCATGCCCGTCTTCCGTGATTCGCCCCGTCTTCTTGTCTCTAGGGCGGCCCACATGGGTCATGAGGACAGGGAGGCCTCCCTTTTCCACCACCCGGAAGAGAGTGGGAAGGCTGGCGTCAATCCGGTAGGCGTCTTTGATCCTTCCATCCTTGACCACGTTGTGGTCCACGCGAATAAGTACGACTTTATCTCGGACGTCGGCGTCCTGAATCAGGGGAAGCCGTGGATCGAGGCGGTTACGGTCCATCAAGGGTCTCCTTCCCGGATCGGTCTCTATGGGGAGTAATCGAGGTTCGTGACAGTATATCAGGAAGAACAATGTTTTCAACCAGGGGATTGGCTGGTAAGCTGTGAAGCCCATCGCGGATCATGGAGAAAAGGCGTTTTTCGAAGGCACAGGAGAGGGAGGCCTTGGATGGATCCTGATGTAAGGGTGTATGAACGTTTGGCGGAGCATCTGTCCACGCTGGGCATGGGATATCCGGTGACCGAGGATCTCCTGGAGATCCTTCGGGACAACTTCCGACCGGAAGAGGCGCTCGTGGCCCTGGCGCTGCCGACCCGGATCTCGCCGCTTCGGCCTGTCCCGGCGTCAGAGGTCGTTCCCCACATCAATCTGCCACGGGAAGAGGTGCTTCGTATCTTGGAGGAACTGGCCCGGCGGGGATTGCTGTTTTCCGGTCCCACGGAATCGGGGACCCCTGGATATGCCCTCCAGCAGATGGGCTTTGGCTTTCCTCAGCTCTATTTCTGGCGAGGCGAGGACACGGATTATGCCAGGACCATGGCCGGCCTCGTGGCCAAGTACTTCAACCGAAAGGTGACCCGTGCGGCCTATGCCTCTGAGACACAGCCCTATCGTTATGTCCCGGCCTCCGGGTCTCTGACCCCGGATCTTCAGGCCGTGTTTCCCCACCACGCCATGGAGGCGGTCCTTGAGAAGGCCCGGGACTTCGCTGTCTGCCACTGCGCCTGCCGCATGACCGCCGCCCTTCGCGGGCGTCCATGCGAACACCCTACCGAAGTCTGCATCAAATTCGACGAGATGGCGCGGTACGTCATCGACCGGGGCCTCGGTCGGGCCATCACTCGGGACGAGGCCCGGGATCTGGTGGCCATGGCTGCGGAAGAGGGCCTGGTCCACTTTGTGGACAATGCCGAAGGCGATATCAAGCACAACTGCAACTGCTGCGGCTGTGCCTGCTGGAATGTGGGGACCATTCGACGGCGGAAGATCCCCCGGGACGCCATTATGGCCACCTACTTCCTGAGGGAAACGGATGAGGAGGCCTGCACCGGGTGCGGAGACTGTGTCGATGCGTGTCCTGTGGACGCCTTGGCCATGGAGAATGATCGTCCCGTGGTGGACACGGAATGGTGTATCGGTTGCGGCGTCTGTGTCCGTCGATGCCCTGCGGACGCCGCCCTGCTTCGCCTTCGGGACGATCGAACGGGCAGGCTTCCGGCGGAGCGATTCCGGGCGCTCCATGAAATTATTCTGAAAGAGAAGGGCCTGGTCAGATTCTGAGTGCGAAAGGGGTTTCCGCGCGCCATCGAGGGAGGGTCGTGTAGTGATGATGAGGGTGATCACGTTCAATCTTCGGTTCGAGAACGATCGCGACGGCGACAACGGCTGGATCCATCGGCGGGATCGCGTGATTCGAGTGGTGCGGCGATACGCGCCGGATGTTCTGGGTACCCAGGAGGGGTTGTGGCCCATGCTCCTCTATCTCGACGACCACCTGGACGGGTACGTCCTGCACGCCCCGGACCGCTTCATCGAGGATACGTGCCAGTACCCGACCCTGTTCGTTCGCCGGGAGGCGTTCGACGTGGAGGGAGGCGAGGAGTTCTGGCTTTCCGAGACGCCGAGGATCCACAGGAGCATGGATTGGGGCAGCGCATTTCCTCGCATGATGAGCGCGGCGCGGCTGCGATGCCGTCGAACCGGCCGCGCTCTCTGGGCCGTGGTCACTCACCTGGACCACCTGGGAGACGAAGCCCGATACCGGCAGGCCCGCATGCTGGCCCGCTGGGTCCGGCAAAAGGCGGATCCCGTCGTGGTCATGGGAGACTTCAATGACGGGCCGGATTCCCGAATCCATGGAGAGCTGGTCTCCGATCGAACGGGGCTGGTGGACACCTGGCAGTCTCTGGGCCGTGAGGAAGGGGTGGACGCATTTACTTCCCACAAATTCGACGGGGTTCCTCAAAAAACCCGCATGGACTGGATTCTGGTCAGTCGACAGATCGAAATCGGGGATGCCCGCATTCTCCGGGATCAGGAAGAGGGACGATATCCTTCGGATCACTTCCCCTACATGGCCGACCTTCTCCTGAAGCGCTTAGAGGATTCTCCCTGAAGGAAGGCCTTTCGAATGGCAGCGACCGTAGATCCGGTCGACAGGCCCGGCCCATGCCGTCCAGTGGGGCGGATCATGCATCCAGGACCTGGCGAACCGCTTCACCCAGGTCCTGAACGGTGTAGGGTTTGCGTAGAAACACACCTTTCCCCATGGACAGGGCCTTCCGGACCCGGTCTGTTTCCGAATACCCGCTCGTCATGACGGTGCGAAGCCCCGGATGAATTCGAAGAAGCTCCCGGTAGGTCTCGGCGCCGTCCATCCCCGGATCCATGATCACGTCCAGAAGGACCAGGTCGGGAGGTCGTTCAGCCGAAATCTTCACGGCCTCTTCACCGCTGGACACCCAGCGGGCCTCATAGCCCAGTCGTTGAAGCATGGCTGAGGCGATGTATCCCTGTTCCTCCATGTCGTCCACCACGAGGATTCGTTCGCCCCTCCCCTGAAGCGGCTTCTTCGAGGAATGGGAGGAGGTATCGGATGGGCCGTGTTCTGATGTGACCGGAAAGAAGAGGGAAAACGTGCTTCCTTTTCCCAGATCGCTCTGAATGCGGATGGTCCCGTGGTGATCCTCAACGGTCCCTTTCACCACGGTCATCCCCAAACCGGTCCCACTCCGGCCCATGACCTTTTTCGTATAGAAGGGTTCATAAATGCGGTCCATGTCTTCGGGACGAATTCCCGTTCCCCGGTCGGTCACGGAGAGGGCCACCTGTTCGCCGAGGCCCGGGCCTTCGGGTTCGCATGGCGGTTTCTCCCCGCGGACATTCCGAGTGGTGACGAGGATCTGCCCCGGTTCTTCCATCGCCTCGGCGGCGTTGGATACGAGATTCATGAGAGCCTTGGACAAGTGGACGGAGGACCCCTTGATGTTTTTGAGGCGCGGGTCCAGGCGGGTTTCCAGCCCGATCCCGGGATGATACTCCAGGAGAGCCCGGTACTCGGGGGTCTTCAGGTACTCGGTGACGATTTGGTTGAGGTTGACCACCTCCCGAATCTCCACGCCGCGCCGTGCCAGGGTCAACAAGTCCTGAACGATGCGGGCCGCCTTGACCCCGGACTTCTTGACCGTGAGGAGCGGGTCTCGCAGGGGGCTGTTGTCGGGGAGTTCCATCAGCATGAGTTCGGGATAGCTGACCAGCCCTGCCAGGACATTATTCAAGTCGTGGGCCACTCCCCCGGCCATGGTCCCGAGCGCCTCCATTTTTCTGGCCTCCTCCACACGTCGTTCCAGGGCCTTTCGCTCCGTGACGTCCCTGACGGCGATCATCAGCGCCGGTTCTCCGTTGTATTCGAACGCCGAGGCGCTGATTTCCACATCCACCCCACCGCTGTCCTCTTTGACAAGGCGGACTTCAAACGGGCGGCCGGGGGAACAGGCGGGGGTGAGAGACCCGATGACCTGCCGATATGCATGAATGCAGGAGGGATCCAGAAGGAGCTCGACGTCCGTGTCTTTCAGGACGTCGATGCTCCGGCCGGTGATGTGAAGATATCGGGGGTTGGCGTAGACATGAGCACCCCTTTGAAGGATGGCCACACCGTCGCCGAGGTTCTCCGCCAGGGAGCGGTATTTCCGCTCGGAGGCCTCGAGGCGTTCATAATTCAACGTGCTGTGGATGGATAGAGCGACGAAATTGGCCATGATCTCGAAGAGGGTTCGTTCCGACTGATCAAAGGCGTCCTTTCGTGTGTGGCTCAGGTTCAAGACGCCGAGGGGCCGGTTTTCCACGATCAGGGGAACGGCCAGGAGACTGCCGATCCGGACTCTACAGGCGGGGTCCCGGGTGAATTCCGCGGAGTGGGTCACATCGGCGATGAGAATGGACGTTCCTTCCTTGAGGGCCCGCCCGGCGGCCCCCTGGCCGTATTCAAACGTGTAGTGGACATCCGCCCTGGAGAACACCTTTCCCGGTTCGATCACGAAAGGCTCCCTGTCGGGATCTGCGGCCGCAGCCAGAAAGAGCCGGTTGGAGTCCGGATCCAGAAGCATGATCGAGCAGTTGCGGGCTACGGTGTTTTCGATCACCACGTTCAGGATGAACCGGCAGGCCTGCTCGAAGCTGCGAAGGAAAAGCAGACTCGAGCCCATCTCACGAATGATGGACAGTTCACCGATCTTTTCCTCATACCGTTTCTGAATGTCGGCGAGCTGCCTTCGAAGAAGCGGATTATGATGGTTCGGAGTGGTGAGATCTTTCTGCGTCATGTCCTCTGGGCTCCGTGCCCGGGAGCGGCCTTTCAGGCGGCGACTTCCAGGAAGGCCTCCATCCGCTCTCGATTCTTCCGTAGTTCCAGGACGAATGGGTCCAAGTCATTTGGGGTGAGCCCGAGCCGACTCATCCCTCGAGAGGGTCTGAGGGGCTTGGGGTTTCCACTTCGCCCGAGGGCCGACTTGTGGCAGACGAAATCCGCTGCAGCCACCACGGCCGCATCCTTCAGGAAAGCGGGCGGGCAATCCGATTCGGAGTGGTGGTGACGGCAGGGTATGACCAGACTGGAGGGAAATCGCCAGCGGTCCATGAGGATGCCGCTGACAGCGGCGTGATCCAGTCCAAGCCGTTCCTTTTCCACAAGGTGAAGGGATTCTTTACGGGCGGCCGCCATTCCAATGACCTCGTTGTACTCCTTTGGCAGGTAGGCGGCCAGGAGGACCTTGCCCGTGTCGTGGAGAAGCCCGTTGAGGAAGAGCCGGGCCGGATCTTTGCAGCCGGTGCGCACCCCGATGGCCCGGCAGGCCGAACCGCAGGCGATGCTGTGCAGCCAGAGTCCCCGAATGTCGATTCCGTTGGCCTCCATCTTTTTCCCGAGGGAGGAGAAGACACCCATGCCGATGGTCAGGCCGACGACCTCGTTGAACCCGATAATGGTAATGGCCCGGGAAATGGTCTCGACCTCCCTCATCAGCCCGTAGTACGCCGAATTGGCCAGGCGGAGGATCTTGTTGGCGATGGCCTGGTCCTGCTCCACCAGGGAGGCCAGGTCACCGGCGGAGGACCGATCGTCCCCGGCCACTTGGAGAATGTTGCTCACCACCACCGGAAGTGTGGGGATCTGAGTCTTCCTGTCCCGGATGATCTCAATGATGGTTTCACGTGTTTTCATAGGAACCCGTTTGTTTTCAGCTCAGAGGGTGAAGCCCGGCCCTCCCGTCCTTCCCGATCCAGTTCCTCGCGAACGGCCCGCCCCAGCATCTTGACGCTGTAAGGTTTTTTCAGGTATGTCCCTACCCCGAGCCTTTGGGCCTCCCGCACGCGGTCGGTCTCCGAGTATCCGCTGACCAGGATCGCCTTCTGCCCGGGGTGAAGGGCCAGGATCTCGCGGAAGGTGTCAAGGCCGTCCATGCCCGGCGCCATGACCATGTCCAGAATGACCAGATCGGCCTCGTGCTCTTTCAAGTGGGCCACGGCCGCTTCTCCGCTTTCCAGGGTTACGGGCTGATAGTTGAGTCGTTTCAGGATGCCTTCGGCGATCCCCCTTTGTTCCTGCAGGTCGTCCACCACGAGCACGGTCTCCCCCCGACCCATGATGCTCTTTTCACTGCTCTCCACCGTCATGGAGGCCTCGTCGAGTCCCGCGGCGACAGGCAGAAACAGGGTGATGGTGGTGCCCATGTCCCTGTGGGTCTGAACATCCACGAATCCCCCGTGATCCTTCACAATACCCCAGACCACGGGCAACCCCAGGCCTGTGCCTGGGCGTTTCAGCATCTTCTTGGCATAGAACGGCTCGAATATGCGCTCCAGGTGGTCCCATTCCAGAGCCGGTCCTTCATCGGAGACTCGAAGAAGGACGTACTCTCCGGGCTTCACGGGTTCGTATCCTATGTATTCCCGGGTCAGGGCGGCATGTTCCGTCGTAAGGCGCAACGTGCCGCCTTCCGGCATGGCCTGGAACCCGAATTGAACGAGGCTTTGAAAGACTCGAAGGAGGTGTTCCCGGGACCCCGGCACAGGAGGAAGGTCTTCCACGAGGGACAGTTCCACTCGAATGTTCGCGTGGCGTCGGACCAGGTCTCTGTGCCCTCTTCCGTCCATGTACATCCGAACCAGGCGCCCCACGTCAAGGGGTTCCGTGGCCGACACCCCCCGCCGGGAAAGCAGAAGCATGTCCTGTACGATTCCGGCCGCCTTCTCGCCGGCCTGCTGAATGGTCTCAACCGGCCTGCGCAAGGGGCTGTCGGAGGCGAGATCCATGAGCAGGAGTTCGGGGTAGCTGACGATCCCGGAGAGGATGTTGTTCAGCTCGTGGGCCACGCCTCCGGCCAGGGTGCCTACGGCCTCCATCCTGCGGGCCCGCTCCAGGCGGGAGGCAAGGGCGGCCTGTTCTTTTTGAGCCGTCCTCAATTCCGTGACATCGTTTCCAATACACAGAATTTCCCGCAGGGTCCCGTCTTTGGCGAAGAGAGGGCGATACGTCCAGGCGATCCAGATTTCCCTTCCGTTACGGTGGAGGTTGCGCGTCACCGTAACCCGGTTCGTATGCCGGTCGCTCTGCAGCCCGGCCAGGAGGCGGGATACCCCGCGGCGGACCCCCTCCTCGTCCGGAAGGATGGTCCCCACCGCTTCTTGACCGATGATGTCTTCTTCGGAAAACCCGAAAAGATCCCGGGCGAATGCGTTGATGAAGATCACTCTTCCATTGGGATCGGCACGCAGGATTACGCTGTTGGCCCCCTGCACGAGTTCTCTGAAGTTCCGCTCGCTCTCTTCGAGCATGCGGTAATTCCTGACGTTTGCAATGCTGAGGGCCGTGTGGGAGGCCACGCCTTCGAGAAGCGTCAGGTCGCTTTGGGTCAGAGGACGCCGGAGGGAGTGGTGAAAAATGAGCAGCCCCAGGGTCTCGCGTTCGTAGAGAAGAGGGGCGCAGATGCAGTCCTGGATACCGATCCGGATGAGTTCGCCGGCCAGATGCGGGGGAAGGGTTCCGGTCATATGCTCCGGTGTGCCCAGAAGCATGGGGAACCGATCCGGAAAGGCTGCCGAAAGCGGACGGCCGGATAGGGCTGTTTCCAGGGGGACTCGAATGGCACGAAGATTCGTTTCTTCCTCCTCGCTGTATCCGTACCCTCCTGAGTAGGTGAGAACGCCCTCGCCTTCCTCGGCAAGCATGAACATGGCCCGGTCGAAATCCAGCCGCTGGTGCATCACGCGAAGGACCGCGCGGATCAAGGACTCCTGGTCTCGAATGGACGAGGCGGCCGCGCCGATTTCCTGGACCAGTTGGGCATGATTGGCGCGAATCTTCATCTCGTCGATCTGTCCCCGGGCCGCCTCTCCCTGAACCTGCAGGTTCCGCAGCAAACCCTTTTTCTCCAGTCGCTCTGCTATCCAGGCAAGAAGGGCGATGACCAGGCCGCCGGCCGTTACCATGGGGAGCCACAGCCCCGGCGGTGTAAAGAGGACCGCAAACGGTGCAGCGGCGACAGCCGTCAGGCCCGCCATGTTACGCGTCCGCCTCCAGGTGAGGTACGCCGCCTTCGGAATGTGGACCAGGTACCGGCAGACCTGTCCTCCCTCGTGAATGCACTCCGGGTGTTCGATCTCGGCCCACCGATTGAAGAAGGGAAAGGTCACGGACTCCAGGGAGCCGAGGCGATTCCGACATTGATATGGTTTTTCAATGGTTCCGGGTTCCGGCGTGGCCGTGATTTCGATGAGCTTCGGACCCAATCGCCTTGTATCAATCCGAGCATTGCGGGCATAGAGAGCGGCCAGTCTTCCAAATACCATGTAGACCGATGCGGGGGTCATCATGCCGAGCACGTATTGCTTGGCTATACCAAAGGATGCGGACTGGGCTGCCTCACGGCCCACGTCACGGGAGATATCCGGGTTCCCGGTCTCTTGGACCAGGATATCGTGGAGCCGATTCACCTGGTCCTGGGTGAACCAGTGGGCGGGATCCTCCACCTCGTAGCGAGCGATGCCGGCACGGGAGAGGATTCCGTCGATGTCGCAGTCCGGGTGGTGGCGGGACAGGTAATCGAGGTAGTTCTGGGTGATTCGGCTGTTATATAATGGCGTGTCTTTTTCCATGGTCCTTTGTATCCAATACCGGAACGCGCCGCCGTTTCGAAATCGGATGAGATGGATGGTTCGTATATCATGGAGACAGAAACGGCGGCCCGGTTTCGTCCATCCGCCTGGGGATCTCAACGGCTGGAGGATCGAAGGTCCGGGTCCGAAACTGCAAAATTATGCAAAAGGCGTGCCTCCAACGGCCTAAAACGGGGCGGCGAAAAGGTGCGTCCCTCACGTTGTCTCGGATTGTGCGATCGATATCCCAACATAACACACGGGATCGATAAAATCCGGATTTCCGAAAGGGAAAGCCCCAAGCGCCCAAAGAAAACATTTTTGCACCCCCGCTGGCCGTTTCCTTTACTCTCGCTGAATCGTGATTACATTTTTCAGGAAAACCAGTATTTTTCATTCCAAAGGCCGTCAAATGGTCCGCGCAGACCCATATGGAGGGGTTCCGCAGTACCGTAAAAGAAGGCATGTTCGGTCGATAATGAGCGGTTCATCCACCTGCTGGAGGGGTGGATGGAAACGGAGAGTGCAATGGTCCTGCTGAAAGTCCGGTTGGCCCGGGATATCGGAGGGCTCTACACGCGGATGGACCAGGTCGTTGATGAGGTCCTGAATCTGAGTCGTCCCCTGATGTCGCAGCCCACGAGCGGTTGGACTCCTGAAGCCGACATGATGGAATCGGAAGATGAACTCCTGGTCTGTGTGAGTCTTGCTGGTGTTCGAAAGAAAGACATCGAGGTCGCCTACGACGAGACCTACCTCAGGATCCAGGGCACACGGCAGCCCCGTATCCCGTCCGGCGGGAGGGTGCGCTATCATCGTCTTGAAATGGGATTCGGTCCTTTCGAACGTGTCTTTCGGATCCCGGTCCCTATCGACCCGGACCGGATCGAGGCCGTCTTTTTCGACGGAATCCTGACGATTCGTATGGCAAAACAGCATGATGCTTTGACGCCCTTAAACGTGATCGTCAAGAATGGATAATACCCCGCTCGCACATTTCTCCCTGACCGTGCTGATCAGCGGGGGGGAATAGCGGGATTTCGATCAGTGAAACGCCCCGTCATGGAAGATCTCTTTCGCCTTTCGGGGTCTCCTCGATGCATGGCGCCGACAAGGAGCAAGATTACATGAGCAAGGATAAAAACAAGCTGCCGGAGGTCCTGCCGATCCTTCCGGTCCGGGATTCCGTTCTCTTTCCACGGATGGTCATTCCGCTGATGATTCAGGATGAGGCCTCGGTGCGCCTCGTGGACGAGGCCCTGCAAGGGGACAAGCTGGTGGCTGTCTCCCTGATGCACGATCCGGAGGAGGAGGCCGGAGATGCAGGCGTGGTGGTCCACGATGTGGGCACAGTCGGTCTCATTGTCAAGCTCACCAAGGGTGACGAGGGGACCATGGTGGCCATCCAGGGACTGACGCGCGTCGCCATCGGGGAGGCGGTGAGTGTGGAGCCCTACCTCAGGGCGAATGTGAAACCACTCAAGGAACTCGATCGAAAAGACCAGGAAACCGAGGCCATGATGGCGAATATTCGGGGTCTGTTCAAGCTCATCGTCGACCTTTCCCCGTATCTTCCCCAGGAGCTTGCCCAGGCCTCCCGGAATGTGAAGGAGCCCGGTCCTCTTGCGGACCTGATCGTCTCCACCCTGAATCTGGATCGCTACAACAAGCAGGACATCCTGGAATGCCTGGATGTCAAGGAACGCCTGAGCCGGCTTACTCAGTTTCTGAACGAGGAACTGGAAGTCCAGAAGATGGGGCAGAAGATTCAGGATAAGGTCAAGGAGGGGATGGAGAAAAACCAGCACGAGTACTACCTTCGCGAGCAGCTCAAGGCCATTCAGGAAGAACTGGGCATGGACGAGGAGGGGCCGTCGGAGATGGCGGAACTCCAACAGAGGATCGAGCAGAAGGCCCTGCCGGATGAGGTGCGCAATGCGGCGGAAAAGGAACTGGAGCGTCTCTCGCGAATGCACGTGTCTTCTTCTGAATACACTGTATCCAGGACCTATCTGGACTGGATTCTCGACCTTCCCTGGGAGGAGAGCACCGAAGACAACCTGGATCTCAAGCGGGCGAGCGGCGTCCTGGAGAAACACCACTACAACCTGGAAAAAATCAAGCGGCGCATCCTGGAGTACCTGGCCGTTCGGAAGTTGAACCCCGACCACAAGGGATCCATCCTCTGTCTGGTGGGACCGCCGGGGACGGGAAAGACGAGCCTGGGCCGATCCATCGCCGAGGCCATGGGACGGCAGTTCATTCGCATGTCCCTGGGTGGTGTCCGGGATGAGGCGGAGATCCGGGGCCACCGGAGGACCTATGTGGGATCGCTTCCGGGTCGCATCATTCAGGGTGTGAAGCGGGCCGGCTCCAACAATCCGGTCTTCATGCTCGACGAGATTGACAAGGTGGGGACGGATTTCAGAGGAGACCCCTCTTCGGCCCTCCTGGAGGTCCTGGATCCGGAGCAGAATGTGGCGTTTTCCGATCATTACCTGGAACTCGATTTTGACTTGTCCAAGGTCATGTTCATCACCACGGCCAACCATCTGGACCCGGTTCCTCCCCCCCTTCGAGACCGCATGGAGGTCCTGGAACTCTCCGGATATACGGAAGATGAAAAGGTGCGCATTGCCGAGCGGTTCCTGATTCCCAGGCAGGTCAAGGCCCACGGCCTGAAAAAGAAGCAACTGGCCCTTCGGCGGCCCACTCTTCGAAAGATCATTCGCGAGCACACGCGGGAGGCCGGACTGCGTAACCTGGAGCGGGAGATCGGTTCGATCTGCCGGGGCGTGGCCCGAAAGGTGGCTGAGGGCGAATCGGGCCCGTTCGTCATCACACCGGACGACCTGAAGGAGTACCTGGGCAATCCCCGGTTCACCATGGATGTCATCGAGCGCACCTCCATTCCGGGCGTGGTGACCGGAATGGCCTGGACTCCCACGGGCGGAGACCTCCTGTTCGTGGAGGCCACCAAGATGCCGGGAAAGACCAACCTGGTGCTTACCGGGCAGCTCGGGGAGGTGATGAAGGAGTCGGCCCAGGCGGCCCTGAGCTATATTCGGGCCAATGCCTGTGACCTTGGAGTGGACGAGGGGTTTTACAAGGACGTGGATCTCCACATCCACGTGCCGGCAGGGGCCATTCCCAAGGACGGCCCGTCAGCGGGTGTGACCATTCTCACGGCCCTGGTCTCGCTGCTCACGGCACGATCCGTGCGCCCCAGGCTGGCCATGACCGGCGAGATCACCCTTCGGGGATCGGTCCTGCCGGTGGGGGGGATCAAGGAGAAGGTTCTGGCGGCCAGTCGAAGCGGAATACGACACGTGATCCTTCCCAAAGAGAACCACAGCGATCTGGAAGACCTCCCGGCCAAGGTCCGCAAGCAGATCACTTTTTACGAGGTGAGCCGTATGGACGAGGTCCTGGAGATGGCTCTGAACACCAAGAAACAAAAGGGGTGCAGGACCTGATGCCGCGCCCGTCCGGCTGCCTTTGGCCGGATCCCTTCCCCCGCATTCTGAGCGGCGGCAGAGCGCCTTGGCGTTGGTTCACCTTGGGGAGTACGGCGGGGCCTTGGCGTGTGGTCCAGTGGAACGAAGAGACTCGAAAAGGAGGACCGTATGAAGAGCTTTCGAAGGGAACTCTGGTTCCACGTGCCTACGCGGCGGGCGTTCATCAACATCACGCCCCAGGTGGAGGATTGCCTCAGAGAAAGCGGGGTTCGGGAAGGCCTGACCCTCTGCAACGCCATGCACATCACGGCGTCGGTCTTCATCAACGACGACGAGTCGGGCCTGCACCGGGACTACGACGAGTGGCTGGAGCGGCTGGCCCCCCACGAGCCCGTGGAGGCCTACCGCCACAATGTGGGGGAGGACAACGCCGACGCCCACATGAAGCGCCAGATCATGGGGCGTGAGGTGGTGGTGGCCGTGACCAACGGCGCCCTGGACCTCGGCACCTGGGAGCAGATCTTCTACGGCGAATTCGACGGCAGAAGGAAGAAGAGGGTGCTGGTGAAGATCATCGGCGAATGAGCCGGGGCAATCCTCACCTGCGGTGGTCTTTCGGGCCGGCGGCTCAGGAGTCCAGTTTCAGCCTCTGGCCCACGCGGATCACCGAACCGTCGATGTTGTTCAGCCTTCGAATGGTGTCCATCGGCACGCCGGAACGGCGGGAAATGGCGCTCAACGTATCTCCCGGCTTGACCACATAGACATTTCCCTTATGGATCTTATCCGAGTTGGCGGCGAATGCGCTCGCCAGGTCGTTCAGTGCCCGGGTCAGGCGGGGCCCGTTCCCGGGAGGGACCCGTACCGTGTATTGTCCCTGGGGCATGTGGTCGCCCAGGATGTGCGGGTTGAGATCCTTGATGGTCTTGAAATCCGTGCCCAGGGCCTCGGCCACTTCCACGATGGGTACGGAGGTCGAAACTCTCACCCGGACCTTGTCACAGGGCACGGGCCGGTAGACCCTGGTCTCGGGTATGCGGTATCCGTAACGGCTCGGGTCGTCCAGGATCAGCTTGACGGCGGCGATGCGAAAGATGTACCGCTCGGTCTCATTGGGGAGGCTGAGCCGGTAGTAACTGTCCGCCCGCTGGTTCTTCATCTGCTTGCTGAGGCGGGAGTCCCCGCAGTTGTAAGCGGCCATGGCCAGGGTCCAGTTTCCGAATTTTTCCCTCAAAAACTTGAGATAGGAGATGGCCGCTTCGGTGGATTTCTCGAAATCCCGACGTTCATCGATCTGGTGGTCCTTGCGAAGGCCCTTGGATCGGGCCGTCTGAGGCATGAACTGCCAGTGACCCATGGCCCCGACGCGGGACCGGATGTGGGGAATGAGAGCGCTCTCGGCCACGGCCAGGTACTTGAGATCGTCCGGCAGCCCCTCCTTGGCCAGTTGCTCCTCGATGTACGGGAAGTAGCGCCCGGCCCTCTTGAGCCACATGAAGACCTGGGCACGGTCCCAGGCGGATATGGTGAGTTCCCGGTCGAGCATCTCTCGCACGCTCTCCCTCTCCAGGGGCATGGGCTCCCCGCAGAGAGAAAGGGCATCGGGAAGCGGGACTTCTTCAACCAGGACCGTGGGCGATGGTTGGTCGGCCGCGGCTCCGGCGGGCGCGCAGAAGGCGATCAGCCCGGAGAAGACCGGGAAGAGGAGGGTCTGTAACAGAAGAGAATGGTATGGAAATCTCATGGGGCACCTATGGGATGACACGATGTGATGGGGGGTTTAGAAGGGGTCCGTCTTCCATGAAGTACGAAACGAACTCGAAAGAATGCTGTTTTCCACGAACGGTCCGTGGGGAGGCCCGCAACAGGGAGGGTGTAACCTCCGGCCTCGTAGCCGGTTGACATTCAGGCTCGGCCTCGATACCGGGATGTTCGTGAATGCGGACAAGGGCCATATGGAATGATTTTAGTCGAAATTCGGGGGGCATTCAAGGCCAATCCAACCGGTCCTTACCGGTGTTGCCCATGAAGGTCGAGGCTGGTAGCATGGAACGGTCGTGGCGGGGATCGCCGGAAAAGAGGGTGAAATGGACGAATTGATCTGCATCTTCTGCGGAGGCCGTGCCGAACTCACGGGGCGGTGATGCAAGGCCCGTGTGGTCTGCACGTGCTGCGGAATGGAAGCGGGAACCGAGGATTACCGGGATCAGATCGAGGCCTGGTTGGAATCGGTATGGACGGATCATCGGAAGGAGAAGACATGACCGACGGGACGTTTCACCGGGTGGGAAATACGGATGAACGGATGTACGGGCCGAGGGGCCTTCTGGTGTGCGGATACCCCGTCGAGGAACACGACCCGCTGTCGGAATTCATGGCCCGGTTCAGCGGCGGGGGACTCTCAGTGGTCTTTGTCTCGGACCGGGATGCGGATCGATCCGTGCTGGAGGTCCTGGCCATGCCCCATGGGTCCGGGAAGGGTCTTCCTTCCTCCCTGGGCCGGGCCATGGTCCTTTCGGGGTTCACTCAGAGGGAGCTTCACGGCCTGATGGCAGCCTACCGGAAGTCGGGTCTTCCCCGGCAGTTCTGGGCCACCCTCACTCCCACTTCGGAATCATGGACAGTCCGTGAACTCCTGGAGGAACTGGCCCGGGAGGCCGAGGCCATGAGCCGCAAAGGCCCTTAGCAGGCTTTTCCATACGTACTGTGACAAATCACACCCATCATTTTACCACTGCCTCCTTCGTGCCCTTCGTGGTGAAACAGATGCCTTTTATACCACGGAGACCACGAAGAGCGCGAAGGAGATCCAGGCAGCGTGCCGGCTCCGAATCGTCGCCATACTTGCGGAAAGGCGCCATGGGCCCGAGTCGTGCGATCGGTTCCGAACCATGGGTGCCGCACGCGTGTGTCGGGGAGAGGTGGCTCCACCAACGGCCGTGTTCAATCCTTTCGGTTTCTGACGGTTTCGCCGTAGGCCCCGTAGCCCTCCTTTTCCATATCTTTCAAGGGGATGAAACGAAGGGCGGCCGAGTTGATGCAATACCGGAGCCCCGTTGGGGGCGGCCCGTCCGGGAAGACATGTCCCAGGTGGGAGTCCCCGTGTCGGCTCCGCACCTCGGTACGAACCATGAAGCCGGTCGTGTCTTTTTTCTCCACCATGCGACCCGGCTCCAGGGGCTGGGTAAAGCTGGGCCAGCCTGTGCCCGAATCAAATTTGTCACGGGAGCTGAACAGGGGTTCGCCCGAGATGATGTCCACGTAGATGCCGTCCTCCTTGTGGTCCCAAAAGGCGTTGTTGAAGGGAGGCTCGGTTCCGTTCTCCCGGGTCACCCGATACTGGAGCGGGGTCAGCCGTTGGCGGAGGTCCTTCTCTTCGGGAGGGACGTGAGACGCCCATGGATCGCAAGAGGGGGCCGTGCATGCCCCGGGACTCCATTTCCGCTCCCTGAATGCATCCCGGCCCGAGTTTCGCCGGTAGGACCGGTAGGGGACGGTATGGGTCCGATAGTAGTCCTGGTGGTACTCCTCGGCCCGGAAAAACGGTCCTGCAGGCAGAATCTGGGTCACAATGGGCCGGTCGAAGCGACCCGACGCCTCCAGGGCCTTCCTGGATGACTCGGCCAGCCGCCTCTGCTCTTCGTCGTGGACGAAGACCGCCGTTCGATACTGGGGGCCGCGGTCCACGAATTGCCCGCCTTCGTCGGTCGGGTCCACGTGCCGCCAGAAGACGTCGAGCAGTGTCTGATAGGTTACTCGATGGGGGTCGTAACGGACCTCCACCGCCTCCACGTGTCCGGTTTCACCGGAGCACACCTGCCCATAGGTGGGATTTTCCTCCGGACCGCCGGTGTATCCCGATATGGCCTCGATCACGCCGTCGACTTTCTCGAAATCCGCCTCCATGCACCAGAAACAGCCTCCGGCGAAGGTGGCCTTTTCCACTCTTTCCTGATGGTCGTTCATCGCACGTCCTTTCTTTTTCCCGGGCACGGCGCCACCCTGCGCGAAGAAGGTGAGACCGAGCAACAACAGGATGGCGAGTCCGATGGCGGAACGAATCCCCGTTCGATTCATGGCAGTCCCTTCGAGAGCGGCCCCACAAAAGGCCAGCATTTTGTGCTCAACACTCATTTAAACATAAGGGCGGTCCCAAAGACTTCAAGCCCCTGTTTGCCGTGAATGTGCCGGTGGTCCCGCTGTCGAGCGAGGCAGGAAGAAGACAGAAGAAGAGATGATGAGGTCTCAGGTGTTGAGGGAATAAAAAAAGCACGCCGCCCCATGGGGCGGCGTGCCGAAAAACCGGGGGTCCGGAGACCTAGACCACGTTGACGTTGGTCGCGGCTGGTCCCTTTTTCCCTTGCTCGATGTCAAAGGTCACGCGGTCGCCTTCGTTGAGTGAACGAAAGCCATTGCCGCTGATCCCCGAATAATGCACGAACACATCGGGTCCGTCTTCCTGCTCAATGAAACCGTAGCCTTTGCTCTCATTGAACCACTTGACTGTTCCATTTGCCATGTTGCCACCCTCCTTTCTTCAAGTTCTCACCGTTTTACATTCCAGGGCGGCCACTCACAACAAATGGTACTGACCCTCAGAATGAAACCGGCCTCCCAACTTGGGGAAGCCCTTGTGTGGATGCTGTACTATAATCGTTTTGGTGTGATATGCAAGTAAAAAAATAGGAGGCGATCCATTTTTCTGCTAAAAACGCACCTTGGAACGAGGATTGCCTGAACGAACCGGAAAAGGGCGTTGATTCCGTTTCGGTCCCTAGTGTAGCATGAGCTCCCACGTGAGGCCTCGGGCCGCACAGGGAGGAGGACGGAGCGTGAGCGAGACCCTGAAACAGCAGGCCGAGGATATCCGCCGATGGAATGAGGCCCTGCCGGGTCCCGTGGACCTGCGGCTGGTGAAAACGGGCGACGAACGGACGGCCCCGTTTGAGTCCTTTCTTGACGGGCTGGCCTCGCTTGCCCCGCAGGTGCGCACGGGATGGGAGACCGGCCGGGAAGGGGACCTTCCCGCCATCCTCATCGGTCGCTCCTGGACATTTCATCTGGTACCTGAGGGGAAGGAACTCTCCCCGTTTCTGGGACTCCTGACCCGGATCGCTTCCGGACGGTCGGGACTTCCCGCTGATGTTTCGGCATCGCTGGAAAGGGTCCAGGCACCCTCTGTGATGGAGATCTTCGTGAGCACCGTGTGCCCCAATTGCCCGGCCGTGGTGTCCCGGCTGACTCCCTTCCCTCTGGCCAACTCCGGGATCCACGTGCGGGTGGTGGATGGCCTGCTGTTCCCGGAGTGGTCCCGGGAACGCGGCATTCGAGCCGTGCCGTCGGTTCTTCTCCCGGGCGGGGTCCGGTTCACGGGACAGGTCCTTGCCCGGGAAGCAGCGGACGCGCTCCTTCAGGGCGATCCGTCCCGCATGGGGGCGGAGGCCCTGGCCCGAATGATTCAAGCCGGGGACGCCGAGGGCCTTGCCCGAATGATGCTGGAGCAAAGGCAGGTGTTTCCCGGGGTCGTGGATCTCCTGGCGGGAGATATCTTTTCCTTGCGTCTGGGGGCCATGGTGGCCCTGGAGACCCTGGGCGAGGAGGCACCGGAAGTGGCACGGGATGCCTTGGAGTCCTTGTGGGGGCGGATGGAAGAGGCCCATCCGTCGGCGAGGGGGGATATGGTTTACCTGATCGGGGAGTTCGGGGATGCCTCCTGGATACCCAGGCTGCAAACCCTCTTGGATTTTTCCCCTCCGGAGGATTTTCGGGAGGCGGTGGAAGAGGCCCTGGAGACCCTGAAGGCCTGAGTCCGGGCTGTCCGGACATCGGATCCGTGATCCGTGTCCGGAGCGAGCACCCTGATTTTTCCCGTAACCACATAACCACGTAATCACAACTGCCCCCATCAACCTCTGACACCCCAACCTCGGTCGACTCCGGTTGATGATAAGAGATGCGGTTTTTCAGTAGAAAGGAGGGGATTCATGATACGGGCGAGACTCTGGTTTCGGTGCGCCGCCGTGCACGATGCGGTTACCCCCTGCATCGTGCGGCCGGCCGTGATCGGATGGAAGGCCAAGAAACGGACCGTGGACCTGACCATCGAGCGGCCCTTCAACGGGGAGGAACTCCTCCTGCGTATGAAGGGGTGGATCACCGTGGAACCGAAAAAGGTCGTCGAGGTGGTGAGACAACACGGTTTTCTCAAGGTCCTGGATGAGGAAGACCTGGTGGTGGAAGTGGAAGGGGAGGCCGAGTACAAGGCACTGGAAGCGGCCCTGGATGACGCCCTGGGTGACCAGTTCGACCTGGAGCGCATCTGATCCGGAGGCGGGTCATGGACGAGACGGATGTGGTGGAACTCCCCATTGACGGAGTCCTGGATCTTCACGCGTTTTCCCCAAAGGATGCGGCCTCGGTGGTCCGGGATTACCTGGATGCCTGCGCGGAAAAAGGGATTCTGGATGTTCGGATTATCCATGGAAAGGGGAAGGGTGTGCTTCGGCGGACCGTCCATGCGGTCCTGAACAGGCATCCCGGCGTGACGGGATTTCGTCTGGACAGCGGGCCGGGGAACTGGGGGGTCACTCTCGTTCGGCTCGAACGGGAAGGCCGTGGCCCGGGAGACGCGAATTCATGAGCGACGGGCCCGCCTTGTGATCCGGGTCTGACAAGGACCGGGTCCGGCCGTTTCCCCGGTCTTTAGCCCAGTCGGAAGGGGACGGCTTCCGGAGGAATCGGGAAGCACCCCGTGAAAGGATGAAAGGGATATGGAGGACTGCAGGCACCAGAAGCTCGTGTTGGTGGTGCCGGATGCGGACAAGGTGAGGTGCCGGAGGTGCAATCTGACGATCTCGAAGCAGGAACTCCACGGCGGCGTCTGCCCCGAGTGCCTGGAGGTGCGGGGCGAACGGCATACGGATTTTGAGCTCGTTCCGCCGGAGGACACCCCCCGGGCCTACTACCGTTGCGAGACGTGCGGGGCCGTCATTCCCGAGAAGGAATGATCCGTCCGTGGATCACCTTTCGCGAACGACCTTCAGGGTGACCGCGTTTCCCCGATCAGGGCATTCCAGGACGAGTTCGTCTTGGGAGGCCCAGGGGTATTTGCCCCCGAACTGCATGACACTCAGGCTGGGAAAGATGTCGTGGTAAAAGAACCCGCACAGACCTCCGCTGTCATAACAACTGATCGACAGGACATCTCCCTTCTTGTGTCCCGCATGGCATTCGCCCTTGACGTCCAGGACTTCGGCCTTGAATGACGGCATGGCCTTTTCGGTCATTGTGCTCTCCTCCTCAACCAGGCGCCCCGTTTGATCCCTCCCGGTCATGTCCCGCCGGACAGGGCCGCTCGATCGATCTTCAGAGGTTTGAAATAGGTGATCGTTCCTCGTTCCTTGAGTTCTGTGCCGGCGGCACGGGCCTCTTTTTCGGTCTCCCATTTTCCCAGGTAGACCCGGAACCATCGACCGCTCGCAAGATCCTCTTCCACGCAAAAGGCCTTTTGGCCTGCCTTCTCGAGTTCCTTCGCCTCCTTGGCGGCAGCCTCCATGGTCCGGTAGCTGCTCACATGGAGAAGGTAGACCACATCCTCCTGTTTGGCGGGCGCGGTCTGGGCGGAAGGCGGCGCCTTGGGCGTGGACGCCGGTTCAGCGGCGCGGTCCTCGGTGGGTGCATCGGCCTTGACCGGAGCCGATCCCCCGTTTTGAAGGGATCGGATCTCATATTCCTGAATGAGTTTCAGGTCCTGAAGGACCCGGGCCTCTTCCTTGGCCTGTGCGCGGGTGGGAAATTGCGCGATATACACACGGTACCACTTGCCCTTGTTTGGAACGGTCTCGTAGTGGTAGAAGGCGCTGTATCCCAGTCTCTTCAGATAATTGACGCGCTCCACGGCAGGGTCCAGGTCCTGGTAGGCGGCGATCTGGATGCCGTAAGAGGTCTCCGCGCGGGCCTGGTCCCAGGGAACGATGGAAAGGATCACGGCGGGGAGTACAGGGAGAAAGCGGAGGGCGCTCCACACCAGCACGGTAATAGCCCCATGCACGAATGATCTCGATGCAGACATCATTCACCCCCTTTTGACAATTCTGGCCTATCCGGGTCCATGAGTCAATGGTCTTTTCCCTTTCCCCATGGAGACGAAATGGTTTCAATCGGCGTGACATGGCGGGCGATGGGTGGTAGGTGATAGGAGACGATGGATTGGAGGGAACAGCGATATGCGATTGAATGAGAGACGCATTCTAGTGCGCGGTGCCGGCGATATGGCCACGGCCGTGGCCTGGCGGCTTTGCATGGCCGGGTTTCCGGTGGTCATGACGGAGGTGGAACGGCCCCTGGCCGTCCGCAGGCGGGTCGCCTTCTGCGAGGCGGTCTGGGACGGCACGGCCGAGGTGGAAGGGATTCGGGCGACTCGAATCGAGGGACCGTCCGAGGCGGCGTCCATTCAGGCGCGGGGCGAGATCCCGGTTCTCGTGGATCCGAACCTTGACACTATCAAGGAGTTGTCGCCGGACGTGCTCGTGGACGCCACCCTGGCAAAGAGGAATCTCGGAGTCTCCCTGAATCTCGCGCCCCTGGTGATCGGGGTGGGCCCGGGTTTTTGCGCCGGTGTGGACGTCCACATGGTGGTGGAGACGAAGCGGGGGCACAACCTGGGTCGGGTCATCACCGAGGGGGAGGCCTATCCCGACACGGGCGTGCCGGGTGTCATCGGCGGATACGGAATGGAGCGCGTCCTGAGGGCCCCTGCGGATGGCGTGTTCGAGCCCGAGGTCCGCCTGGGCGATCGCGTATCGCCGGGCCAGGTGGTGGCCCGGATCTCCGGAGAGCATCTCCGAACGGAGATCGACGGCGTGGTCCGAGGCCTCATTCGGCCGGGGTTGACGGTCCAGAAAGGCCTCAAGGTCGGTGATGTGGACCCACGGGGAGACGCCTCATTCGTGGACACGATCTCGGACAAGGCCCGAGCCGTTGCGGGAGGGGTCCTGGAGTCGATTTTACGCGTCTACAATCGTTGAGAGGCTCATCTTCGATCCCGGCCATAGAACTTGCCGTCGCGGAACGTGCCTTTGATCTTGCTGCCCTGGGGGCGGATCATGACGCCTTTCCCTTGAGGGACGCCGTTCTCGAAATGGGCCTCGTACTTCTTGCCGTCTGAGAAGGTCATGATCCCCTCCCCCTGAATCCGGTTTTCGACGAAATCGCCCTCGTAGATCCGCCCGTCGGGCATGGTCATCTTGCCTTTTCCATGAAAGGCCCCGCCCTGAAGATCTCCTTCGTATCGGGTGCCGTCGGGGAAGATTCGGATTCCCTTCCCTTCGATCCTGCCTTCCACGAAATCCCCTTCAAAGCTGCCTCCGTCCGCGAAGGTGTACCGGCCTTTGCCGTGAAAGGACCCGTCGCTGAAACTTCCTTTGTAGCTCGTGCCGTTGGGGAACGTCAGGATGCCCTCGCCGTGATACCGCCCGTTTTTGAATTCGCCCTCATACCGGGTCTCCCCCGGCAGATTCAAGGTGCCCTTGCCGTTTTCACAGTCTCCTTCCACGCACTCCGCCCCGAGTGCGGGTGCGACCCAGAAAAGAACCGAGAGAAGGGCCGGGAGTACAAAAAACGCTCTGTGTCGGATGATCATGAGAACCTCCTGTTTGATGGTTTTGTCAAAAACCCTTTACCTCGCGCAGAGACTCCGAGGCGCAGAGAAAAATACTTCAATATCAATATGTAACTCAAGACCCCCGAGTGTTCTTCTGGAAGACCGGCTTTTTGCAGGGACATCCTGTTTGGGAAAGATGGCCTTTACCGAGAAAACACGACGTTCGGCCGGTGTTGCCGGTATCATTATAGACGGGATCGACTGCCGGGAAAACCGTCAATCACCCGGGACCTTGATCCGTTCTTTGCTTTTGACACGCCCGGGGGTTTTTCCTATACTTGAAATCATCTCCCCGAAGTCCCGTCAGGGCAGGCGAGGGATGCGCCGGCGGGACGTCTTCAATCCCTTTGTGGCAACGAACCGACGTATCTTTCATGCGAAGGAGTCGCGTCGCCCGGTGCGGCATTCGGCCCCGGGATGCTGTGCCAAAGCCCGGAGTCCCGGTCCGCCGGGGTGATCGGCGGAAGCGGGCAGGGTGAGACAAGAAGGGGTCATGAAAGACCGCAGGATTCGGGAATGTCCGGCAGGCCGGCTCACATGGCGTCAGGGACTCATACTCCTGGCCGTCGGCATGGTGATGTCCTGTGCCTCCACGGGCCCCGGGGAGTCTCCATCCCCTTCACTGGATGAACTCCTGGCCGCGCCCGGGCCCAAGGTTGTCGCGATTCTCCCCTTTGAAAACGCATCGGACGAGCCCGACATGGCCGGACTGGTTCGAACGACCTTTTACAGCCACTTCAGCCCCAAAAACTATCGGGACATCGAGTTGAGCCGGGTGGACCAGATCCTGGAGGCCCATGGCCATGGGACGCAACCGGCCTGGACCTCCCTCCAGCCTTCCGAACTGGGTACCCTGCTTCGGGCGGACTTCCTGATTTTCGGCAAGGTCCTGAATTTCAAAAAAACCTACCTGGGGATCTACTCCCAGATCGCCATAACCGTGGGCCTGGAAGTGGTGGCCTGCGAGTCCGAAAAGGGCGTCTGGCAGCAGACGCTGACCAAGAGGTCCCATGACGGCGGCCTGCCGTTCACCCTGTTCGACCTGGTCCCGGCGGCCCTCCGCTCCGGCCTTCACATGCAACACGAATGGACCGTGGGGCTCGTGGACCGGATCAGCCGGGAACTGGCCCGGGACATTCCGGAGCCTGCGGTCTCACCGATCCCCCCAGTCCATGTGGAACTCCAAGTGGCATCGTTTATGGATCCGGGGCGGGCCATGGCCGCGGCCCGGGGATTCGAAGCCCGGGGAATGCACGGGAGGGTCGAACCGGTGACACTGAAGGGCCGCGTTTACCACCGGGTACTCCTGGGACCCTTCCGCGCTCTCGAGGAGGCGGAGGCGGCCCGGGAGCGGATCATCCGGGAGACCGAGTTTCAACCCGTCGTTGTTTACGGGGACGGTGACCCGGACACCCAGAGGTTCAGTCCTCCTTGAGGGGGTCTTCGGTGACGTAGAGGATCGGGAACCGTTGATTGAGACGCTCGATCAGTCGCTTTCGGCCGTCGTCGGGCAGGGCCTTGATTCGAATGAAGACGTGGCGGAACCCGGCTTCCGCCGTGTCCGTGGTGCTGAGGATGCTCACGATATGACCATGTTCTTCCCGGATGACGTCCGCAACCTCCTTGATGGAGCCGGCGCTGTCCTTGAGATTGAAAGCGAACTGCACCCCTCCCTGGTAGATGCCGGTGATGGATATGAGGACCCGGAAGACGTCCCCCTGGCTGATGATGCCCACAAGGTCTCCCCGCTCCGTGACCACGGGCATGGCGGTGATCTTGTGGGCCAGCATGCGGACGGCGGCCACCTCCATGGTCTGGTTTGATCGAATGGTGACGGGGTCGGGCTGCATCACGTCGCGGACTTTTACCTCCGACAGCAGGTAGTAGAGTTCCTGGGCGCTGAGCCCGGCAGAGTGTGACGGGAGGGCTTCCTGCACGTCCCGCGCCCGGATCATCCCCGCCAGCCGTCCTTCCCGAGTGACGGGAAGGTGCCGGATGTGGTGGTCGTTGAGGATCTTGGACGCCTCCACAATGGGCGTATTCTCATCCACGGTCACGATCTTTGTGGACATCCAATCCTTGATCTGCATAGACTTTCCTCATTCATACGCCGGATTGAAGAGGGCAGGGACCGATCGTTCGTGACAACCGGTAGTCGGGTCTCTCCATCCTTCCGTCGTGCCTGTCGGCGTCCTGTCGCACCGGACCCGGTCCGTGTCCGGGCTTCATCATAGGATCCGGGTTCATCCCCGGAATGCAGAACGCATCGCACGGTGTTTTTCAATTATGCCAGCAGCCGTTCGGAACCGCAACGGCGTTTGAAGACTCTCCAGGTTATTGACATGGGAAAAGATGTGGATTATATTTTATGTTTAAAAATTTTAGACGGGAAGACCCATGACCATGCATGCTCATATCGTAGGAACCGGCTCAGCCGCCCCGGAGCGGGTGCTGACCAACCAGGAACTGGAACAGATTGTCGACACCTCGGACGACTGGATCATTCGGCGTACAGGCATTCGAGAACGACGGATTTCATCCACGGAACGGCCCGAGAATACGGCCGATCTGGCTACGGCCGCGGCCAGGCAGGCCCTGGAGACTGCGGCAATAGACCCTGCCGAACTGGACATGATCGCGGTGGGCACCGTCACACCGGACCGCCAGTTTCCTTCAGCGGGATGCATGGTCCAGGAGGCCCTGGGCGCGAACAATGCGGCGGCCTTCGACATCTCGGCCGGGTGTTCGGGTTTCCTGTACGCCATGAGCATGGTACACAACGCCATCCGCTGCGGTGCGGCCCGAAAGGCTCTCGTGATCGGGGTGGAGCGTCTCTCCTCCGTGCTGAACTGGGAGGACCGGGGAACGTGTGTGCTCCTGGGCGACGGCGCAGGCGCGGTGGTTATGGTCGCGGACCCGAAGGAGGGGGGGCTTTTGTCGACCCACCTGAGGTCGGACGGCCAGTTCTGGGAATTGCTTTACTCGTATTACGGAGAAAACCACGTCCCGACCATTCTGACATCGCTGGACGCAAAGCCCTTCAAGCTGCGCATGGATGGAAACCGCCTCTTCAAGAAGGCGATCTCGTGCCTGACGGAAATCGCCCTGGAAGGGATCGAACACAACGGCATGACTCCGGCCGACATCAAGCTCGTGGTGCCGCACCAGGCCAACATACGGATCATACAGGGGTTGGTTCGGAACCTGAACATTCCCATGGAACAGGTCTACACGAACGTGGATCTATACGGGAACACCTCTTCCGCCTCCATTCCCATCGCCTTGGACGAGGCCTTCCGTCGCGGGCGGCTTTCCCCGGGTGATAATGTCCTTCTGGTCAGCTTCGGGGCCGGACTCACCTGGGCCTCGGCGGTGATTCAGTGGTCCATTCCGGCAGAGTTGTCCGGCCAAGAGTCCGCCGTGACAGCGGCTGCACACGCTGGCCTCGGCCTTACCTAGTTTCCATCCAGAAATGGCTATTTTACGCAATCTCTGCGTCAATCTACGGGATTCCTTGTGCGGCGTACTCCAGTACGCCTCCGTGTAATCCCTTGATTTCCTTGATTTTGCGCAAAATATTCCATTTCTGAATTGGAAACTTGCCAGTGCCCAAAAAGAGTTTCTGGACGGGCACTACCTCGCCATAAACCGACATATCTCCTCGCCGAATTCATTCTGCTGCCAACGGCGGATGCCGCTGAGGGAGGCCATCTCCTCCGCGCGGGACGGCCGTGTCGCGGCGATGGTATGGAGTTGTGCGTTCGTGAAGAGGATGGACGGATCCAGACGGAGCCCTGCGGCACGTTTGTCCCTCCAGGCCTTCAGCTCCCGGACACGTCGTGTCACCTCGGGGTCGATCCGATGGGTCCGCGTCCGGGGATACACCGGCAGGACCTCTTCCGGCAGGGCCATCGCCTGTTGAAGAGCCTTGAGCAGATCCGGCCCCAGGGACCGGACCTGCCCCCTGCTTACCCCGTGGATGGAGGACAGACCTTCCATGGTGGTGGGTCGTCGTTGGGCCATCTCGAGGATGGCGGCGTTTCCCAGGACCTTGAAAGGCGGGCGGTTGCGCCTGCGGGCCACACGGAGACGAAGGTGCAGGATTTCTTCGGCCACGGCCAGCCCGCGGGAATCCAGACTTCCCGCACCACGGAGACGTGTGAACAGGGGGCCGTCATTCGGCGGGTTGCACCGGACACGGCTCAAGATCTCGCATTCCTCCTCCACCCAGGAAAGCCTGCCCAACCCACGCAATTCCTCCCGCAGCATACGATACAGAGGGATCAGGTAGGCGGCGTCCTCGGCCGCGTAGGAGAGCATCTCCGCCGGGAGAGGTCTCACGGACCAGTCCTTCTTCTGGTACTTTTTTTCCGCCAGTACGTTGAATCGCGTCTTGAGAAGGCTGGCCAGCCCGGTTTCGTCCATGCCGAGAAACCGGGCCGCCACCTGGGTATCGAAGAGGCCGTTGACGCGAATGGAGTAATCGCGGTCCAGGGATCGCAGGTCATAGTCCGAGCCGTGGAAGACCTTGATCGCATCGAATGAAGCAAAAAGCGGTGCCATGGGCGTGAGGTCGGGGAGGCCGACCGGATCGATCAGAAAGACCTGTTTGGGAATGGCGACCTGAATCAGGCATATGCTTTCTTGGAAGTGGAACATGGAGTCCGCCTCCAGGTCCACGCCGATCACGTGCTCCGGACGGAGCGATTCCATGGCCCGGGCAAGGTCTTCCGGGGTCTCGATCCAGGCGAAGGGGCGGGAAGCCGCGAGCGGGGGTGTGGGAGCCAAAACGGGTATCCTTTCCGTCTTACGATGCACCGCCGGCGTCCGTTCCTTCCGGTGTGGGACCGGAGAGGGCTTCAAAAATCACCCGGCGTCTGGGGTCAACGATGGGCGCGCGTGCGGCTTTGCATATACTGGTTCAGGGCCTCCTGAAGGGCCGTCACGGCGAGCTCGGAGCAGTGTTGGTCTTCCTCGGGAAGGCCGCCGGCCCGTTCCTGAATCACCTCCGGCGTGATGTCGAGCAGTTCGTCCGGTGTTCTTCCGTGGGCCAGTTCCGCGGCGAAGGACCCGCAGGTCATACTGGATCCACAACCGTCCGTTATGAATGAGGCTTCGGTAACCGTGTCGTTTTCAAATCGAAGGAAGATCGCCATGGAATCCCCGCAACCGCCCCGGATCTCCGCGAAGCCGTCGGGGTTTTCCATACGCCCCATGAATCGGGGGCGGTTCCAACGCTCGAAGGCCTCCTCACCGTAGGCCTCACGCATTTCGATTCGAATCTCGTCTACGATTCCTTGGACAAACGTATCCAGATCCGATTCCATTCACTTCCCTCCAATGCATGCCTTCCCCCGGTTCAGGCCATGTGGGTATTCCGGGGCACACATCATTCTGCCCGGCACGGAGGACTCATCGCAAGAAGAAAATGGAGGGCGGTCGGTGGGCTCCCTTGTCCGGTTCTTCGGAACCGGAGGATTCGTGCGGCAGCGGAGGCAAATGAATTGACATTTTCTCGAATACCCATTTTAATTCCCGAGACGGTCGAGATGACGGCGCGGAGAGGGAGTCTGGAGGCTTTGTCGACCCGCCGCACCCTACCGCAATCCACGATCATCCCCGAAAGAGGACCTTCGAGCGACGAAAGCTGGGGAATGGAGATCCATAGGTATGGAGAGGCTACCCATCACGAAAGAGGGGCTGGAAAAGCTCAGAGCGGACCTGAAACACCTTGAGAGTGTAGACCGCCCGGAGAACATTCGAGCGATCGAAGAGGCCCGATCCCACGGAGACATCAGCGAGAATGCCGAATATCATGCGGCCAAGGAGCGTCAGGCTTACATCGGCGCCCGGATCCAGGAGTTGAAGGACTCTATCGGCAGGGCCGAGGTCATCGAAGTGGAGCCGGGCCCCGCGGATCGGGTCTTTTTCGGGAAGACGGTCCTTCTCTACAATGTGGACAAGGATGTGGAAAATGAGTACCAGCTCCTGGGGCCGTACGAGTCTGATCCGGATCAGGGGAAGATTTCCGTCACGTCTCCGTTGGGCAAGGCCCTGATCGGGAGGGAGGTAGGCGAGGAAATCCGCGTCAAGACCCCTGGAGGCATGCAGGCCTACGAGATCGTGGAGATCTATTGATTCCGCCTTGGGGACGCATCCACTCCCTGGGGCGGTGAATGGACGAGGTCCACATGGCCGCTCGCATGTTTATCCATGGGCTGGAGAGCAGCAACCAGGGCACCAAGTCCGTTTTTTTCCGGCAACGCTACCCCGACATGCGCACCCCCAATTTTTCAGGTCCTCTGGAGGAACGGATGGACAAGCTGGACCGGCTCCTTCAGGGGGAGACCGGTCTGCGGCTCGTGGGGTCGAGTTTCGGGGGCCTGATGGCCGCCCTGTTCGCCCTGGAAAACGAATCCCGTGTGGATCGGCTGATCCTTCTCGCCCCGGCCATCAACCTGATGGCGTTTACCCCCCACCCGGACCGCATACTCTCGACCCCGGTCTGGATCTTTCACGGGCGAGAGGATGAGGTCATTCCCCTGGAAGACGTGCGCCGCATGGCCCGAAGCCTTTTTTCCACCCTGACATTTCACGAGATGGACGACGACCACTCCCTCCACCGCACCTTCACGACCCTGGACTGGGACGCCCTTCTGGGCGACGATACACCGCAGCTTCCCTGACGATCCCGCTCTCCCGGTTGAAGGCCCCTCCTTCCCGGCGGAGGACCATCGAGCCGACACGGGCCGGGGCTTGGGGTCGTCCTCTATTCCCGCAAAAATGGATTGGTCTGCTTCTCCCGTCCCACGGTGGTCAGGGGACCGTGTCCCGGCAGGACCAGGGTGTCATCGGGCAGGGTGAAGATCCGGCTTCGAATGTTTTCGAGAAGGACCTCCATGTCTCCGCCGGGAAAATCCGTGCGTCCGATGCTCCCGGCGAACAGGGCGTCTCCGCAGATCACGGCCCGCACGTGCTGCGGGCCTTTCTCGGATTCCATATCCCCCTCGAACACAAAGCCGAGGCCGCCTGCGGAATGCCCCCGAAGATCCACCACTTTCATGGATATGGCGCCGATGTTGAGGACGTCTCCTTCTTTCAGGAATCCGGAGGCCTCGGACACGTCGGCCTCACACCCGTACACCCGTGCGCGCGTGCCCGCAGCCGACAGGGCCGGGGCCTCGTCGGCATGGAGAAGGATCGGGGCCCCGGTGCGTTCATGCAGTTCCCGGTTCCCGCCCACATGATCCCAATGGGCATGGGTGTTCACGATGCAGGACAGGGACAGGTTCTCGCTTTCGAGGACCGCCAGAATCTTTTCCGCATCTCCTCCGGGGTCAAAGACAGCGGCCTCGCGTGTCTTCTCATCGCCCACAATGATGCAATTGACCTCCAGAGGACCGGTTTGAAGCATCTTGAGAATCATGAAAATTCCTTTCCTTTCACCGCCGGAGGGGTCGGCGGCAACGTGATTCGTGCGGAGGGCGTCCTCCCTGGGCCCGTCCCCGCCGGGGCACGGAAAGGGAGGCTCGGTACCAGAGGTCTCACGCCTTCACGATGGCATAGGACGGCCGTTGAATGTGGGAGTCCTTGCACCGCGGGCAGCGACCGGGTCGGCTCCACCGTGTTCGCTCACGAAAAATGTACCCGCAGCTCATGCACTCCACAGGGGCGACGCGGAGCCTCTTTCCCTGGGAAGCCAGGGAGCGGGCAATGTGGCCCAGATGGGTATACACGTCCTTCTCCGGGATGCCCAGGGCCTGGGACAGATCCCGATCCGTCATCTCCTTCTCGCTCAGGAGATCGATGATCTGCTGGCGCAGGGTCCGGCCTGTGGAGGGTATACCCATGGTCTACTCGTGCGTGCCTCGTCCCCCTCAACCACACGGGGGGCGTCAGGTTCCGGACTCCGGCCCGTCTCGAGTCTCTTTCAGCACCGCCCGGGCCACCTGAACGTCATAGGCGGTTTTCGGATCGAATCCCTTGGGCCTGCGAAGGGCCATGGCCTGCTCAATGGCCTCCCATGGGAGCCAGCCGTGATCGTCCCACAAGGCCGGATCGGACCGGCTCCAGAGCCGGAACCAGACGGTTTCATGGTCCTCCCGGACGTACATTCGGACCTGCCGGTTCTGGGGAAACGGGAAATAGTAGGTTCCCTGTTCGTCTTTCACGATGGTCCTCCCGGCTGGGACGTCATACGATCCCTTGTTGATGATGGCACGATGGGTGTTTTCATGGCAAACGCCTATTTTTCCGCTGGGCAGGCGAAGGTTTCACATGTACCATATCCATGTCTTCACAGCGCGCTCGGCATTCCTGCCCGACACAACGGGTGTGTGCGAACCCATTCGTTTGGAGGATTATTCCATGAGCCGAACCATGCAGATCGATATCCGCCTGATCCCATTCTATGAGAAGCCCTTTAAACGGATGTTTCCCGGTTTTGCGTCCCTGCTCCGGGAAACCGGATACTCCGAACCGCTGGAGCGGGACGTCTCGCTCTATGACCTGGTGGATTACCTCCTCGACATCCTTCACGAACCCGGGGTTTCCGGGGATGTGAAGGAGCGGATCGGGTCCCATGGATCACGCCTCTCCGCGCTCAAGGAGTCGGCCAGAGAGCACCTCCTGGCGCGAAGACTCAACGAGCTGGATGAGTCTCTTTACCAGATAGAGGATGCCTTCACGGAAATGGAAAGGGTCCTCTGACCCTTCCCCCGGGCCGGTCATCCCTAGCCCCCGTTCAGCAGGCCCGTGATGTTTTTCCAGGCCACGGCCTCCCGTTCCTCATCCCCCAGAGGGAGGCGATCAAACCACCGCCGCTCTTCCGACGGAAGGCGCCACGGCGCATCCGTGCCGAACAGAACGCGGTCCGCGCCCCTTCGGCGGAGGATCCGCATGACGGTATCGTCGGGAAGGATACCGGACACAAAGGAGAGGTCGAAATAGACGTTGTCGAGTCCATACAGGGGATCGAGGTGATCCCACCCATAGAGTGATCCCATGTGGGCCGCGATGATACGGAGCCTGGAGTGGCCCTCGGCCACGGCGGCGATGCGCTCCGGACCGGTCTCAAAGGACTGTCCGTCCGCTAGAAAGGTTATGAGATGGGGTTTGTGCCGGATGATCCCCTCCATGTACATGCTGTCCAGCACCACAGGCAGCTCCGCTTCCTCCAGAAGGGACCACATGCGTTGGGCCTCGGGGGAGAGGATGTCCAGGTGTTGAAGAAACGGGTGGATCTTGATCCCTTTCATCCCGAGGACCAGGACTTGGGCCAGGTCCTCCTCCAGGGTGGGCGAGGAGGCGATGAGGCTGCCGAAGGGAATGATTTCCGGGTGCTCTCCTGCCAGATCCGCCACCCAGCGATTGAGCTCGGGAATGCGGTCCGCCCGGCCCGTCACAGGGAGGATCACAAAGCGGTCGATGCCCGCCCGTTTCTCTTCTTGAATCAGGGTCCTCACGGACCCCTCATGGCGCACGATCCACTTGGTCGGGTCCTGGTCGGGGAGGCATTCGTCCAGCCCCGCAGTCCGGTCCTGGATCAAGGCGCGGTCGTGTTCGTTATAGGCATGGGTGTGTGCGTCGATGATCATGTCCGCTGTATCGCTCCGATGGATTCACAGGGGGATCAGATTACCCGGGCGCCCGCATACCGGTGACGATGGTCCTCGTCCAGGCCCTCCCGGTCGGTCTTCACGGCCAGGGGCAATGCGTCCAGGATGTCCTGGGCCGTCATGCCGTCCGGGCCCAGGTCTTCGGAGGCCAGGTCTCCTGCCAGGCCGTGAATGAATACCCCCTTCAACACCGCCTCCGGAACCGGGAGGCCCAGCCCGTTCATGGCCGCAATGGTGCCTGTGAGAACATCTCCTGAGCCTGCCGTGGCCATACCGCTGTTGCCGCTCAGGTTGATGAAGACACGACCGTCGGGAAAGCCCACCAGGCTGTGGGCGCCCTTGAGTACGATCACCACCCCCAGGTCGGCGGAGGTCTCCCGAAGGATTCGGACCGGGTCCAGAAGGAGATCGGGTACGGGTATCCCGGTAATGCGGGACATCTCGCCCGGATGGGGTGTGAGCACGGTCTCCCCGCGGCGGGCCCGCAGGATGTCCGGGTGACTCGCAAGGGCGCTGATGCCGTCCCCGTCCAGGAGCAGGGGTTGCGGCAGGTCTCGGGCGAGGCATCGCGCCAGTTCACCGGTCTCTTCCGCCAGGGAGAGACCGGGGCCCACGACCACCATGTCCGCCCTGGATCCCAGGTCCAGCAGGGCATCCAGGTTGCTAAGGGCGATGCTTCCCTCGGCGGTCTCCCGCTGGGGCACGAACACGATCTCGCTCCCCTTGGCCGCGATAAAGGGCGTCATGGCGGCCGGAGTGGCGAGCCGGGCGTATCCGCCCCCGGCCCGAAGGAACGACAGAGCGGAGAAATAGGGCGCTCCATAATAGGAGGCGGCGCCGGCCACGAAGAGCACGTCGCCGAAACTTCCCTTATGCCCCTGGGGATCCCTGGGAGGCAGCGGCGCGGTCTCGTTGATTTCCACCTGGATTCCCGCCGCCTCGATCATGACGGGTGGAAAGGAGATGTGCGTGACGAAGAGGTCCCCACAGAGTTCGGCTCCCGGATAGAGAAGATTGCCCAGTTTGGGCAGGCCGAAGGTAACGGTGGCGTCGGCCCGGACGGCTACGCCCATGATGCGTCCGGTGTCGCCATGGACGCCGCTGGGTATGTCCAGGCTCAGGACCGGCCTCCCGCTCCGGTTGATCGCACGTACCAGGTCCGCGTACCGTCCTTCCACGTCCCGGGTTAGGCCCGTGCCGAAGACGGCGTCGATCACCCCGTCGCAGTGCACCAGGTCCGACCGGGCCGCTTCAGCGGATTCCAGGTCGACGATCGCGGCTCCGCTCCGCTCCAGAATCTCCAGGTTCATGCGGGCGGCGCCGCCATAGGCCTGCCGGTCGCCCAGGACAAAGATCTTGGCCCTGCCGCCGCTCGAAAGGATCTTTCGGGCCACCACGAACCCGTCGCCGCCGTTGTTCCCGCCCCCGCAGAAGACGAGAAAGGTTCGGCCTCGAAGGCCGAAGCGCGTGAGCAGGACGAAGTAGGCGGCCTGCCCGGCGTTCTCCATGAGGATCTGATCGGGAATGCCGTAGGCCTCTATGGCCGTCCTGTCCAGATTCCGCATCTCTTGAACCGTGGTGACCTTCATGATCTTCCTCCGTTGTGTGTGCCCGCCCTTTCGAACCGAGTCCCGGCTCGACCCGGACCGGTTTTTCCTTACCACGGATAGACGTTTCGTGCCAACCCTCCATTCGGGAGCCGAAGGAAATCGGCATGCCGTCAGGCAGGCGTGAAGATCCCCACGGGGTCTTGCTTTCCTTTGACCCGAGTGCGGGGCAGGGCCTGGAGGGGAATGGCCCCGGTGAGTCGATTCCGGGTCGCTTCGCTCACGAGTATCTCCGTGCCGAATTCCTTGTTCAGTTCCTGGAGCCGTGCCGCCAGGTTGACCGTGTCTCCCACCAGGGAATAGGCCAGGCGTTCGGGGCTGCCGATGTTGGCGGCCAGGGCCGGTCCCGTATGGATGCCAATACGATGCGCAAGGGGCCGAGATCCCTCCCGGCCCAGTTTCCGGTTCAGGTCTTCGAGACCGGCGCACATCTCCAGGGCCGCCTGAAAGGCGAGGTCCGGGTGGTTCGACCGGGACACCGGCGCCCCGAACACGGCCTCGATCTCGTCTCCGATGAATTGCAGGACCAGGCCCTGGTGGGCCTCGATGACCTTGTTCATCACGCCGAAGTACCGGTTGATGATCCGGACCACCTCCTTGGGAGGGGTGGACTCCACCATGGGGGTGAAGTCCCGAAGGTCCGCAAAGAGAACGGTCACCTCCTTGACCTCCCCGTCCAGGGGAATGTTACCGGCCAGGATCTCGTCCCGGACCTCCGGGCTCACGTACCGCCCGAAGGTCTCTTTGATGAGATCGCGCTCGCGAAGGCCCCGGGTCATCTGATTGATCACGTCCCCCGCGTATCCGATCTCGTCGTTCGAGGTGACTCGGACGGTCCGGTCGAAACGGCCCCGCCGGACTTCCTGGAGCACCCGGATCATCTCCTCGAGGGGGTGTCGCAGGGTGTTGCTGACCAACATGGTGGCCCAGAAGCCTACACCGAGAAACAGGAATGCGTTGGTGGTGACGGAGGACTGCAGGATCGACACGATCCGTGAGGGATCGGCGGTGGTTCCGGGCAGCGCATGGGTGGTGTGAATCATGGAGATGAACGGGATGAAATTGGACACGAAGAAAAGGGCCACGAGGCGGATCCGGATGCGGACGCGGATCACCCCCTGAATGCGGGAGAGCCCCCCTTCGGGAAAGAGGAAGGGGACCACCCGTTTCTGGAGCACGTGTTCGAGCATGAAAAAGGCGATGGTCGTGGTGATCAGGCCGGTGAAGAGACTCAGGGTGAAGGGGTAGGTGAGGAGGTCCCGGGGGGGCCCCACAGAGCCAGAAGAGGATGGGGTAGAAGAGGGCTGAGATGAGCCAGATACTGAATCCTGCCGCAATGAGGAGAAAGGGCTCGTTGAGGGTCCGCCGGCGCGCCGTTTCGGCCAGGTTCTCCGAAGGGACGGCCCCGGCGGCCTTTTCATTCAGGTACCGCCGAAGAGGCCTCTCGTACCGGACGGCGAGGAGAATGGGAGCGAGGAAGGAAAAGAGGAGGAAGAGCGGATCGGCCCACCGGCGGGCCTCGATCACCGCGGTCGGAATGGAGACATCGAATCGGCCGACCAGGAGAAAGACGACAGCCACCCCCACGATGTTGGCGGACAGGTTGGCGACGATCAGTCGGTTTGGAACAGCGAGAAGCGGTTTTCGACCCATGAGTGCCCTCCCTAACGGAACCGAGACGATGGGAGCGTATGCTACCGTCCCTCCTTTCGGGCCGCAATGCAAATAAGCCGCCGGACATTCGTCGCCCCGGTCCTCGACCGGGTCCCGTTGACCGGGTAACGTTGACATCCCCCGGGGCATTCGCTATCCTTTTCGCGACAGGGATCCCGGTCTCCGGGGGAAAGACCCTCACACTTCTGGATGGATCTCCCATGGGCGGAGCGTTCGACAGGAAGACGGCTCAGGAATACGAGGCATGGGCCCAGGGTCCCCAGGGCCTGGCGATGGATCGCTGGCTCAAGACCTGTCTTCCCTCGCTTCTCGCAGCGCATCCCGGAGAGCGGGTCCTGGATATCGGTTGCGGAAGCGGCACGCACCTGCTTTTCCTGAAGGAACTCGGCCTCGATATCTCCGGGGTGGACCCCTCTCCCCTGATGATCAACCAGGCCCGGAAGCGCCTGGGGTCCTGGTGCACGCTCAAGACCGGTGCGGCCGAGGACCTGCCCTTCGAAGACAACACCTTTGATCTTTCCGTCATGATTCGCACTCTCGAGTTTCTCGAGAACCCCGTGGCGGCCCTTCGAGAAGCGGGGCGTGTGACCCGGCGGGCCGTGTTCGTGGGCGGTACGAACAGCGCGTCCTGGTCCGGTTTGTGCCGCCGAATGCAGGGGGTCTGGGGGTCGGCGTCTCCGGGGGTGTGCCGTTATTACAATCTCTGGACGCTCAGAGGGATCGTCCGGTCCGCCCTTGGCCCGGTCCCCATGGCGTGGCACTCGTCCCAGGAGATCCCCCCCCTCGTAGGCAGGGTGTGCGGGGCCGTTTCGGGGATTCGGCCCGAAAGACCTCTCCCCTTCGGGGCCTTTGTGGGTCTTGCGGCCACCATCCTGTACCGTGTGAAAACGGACAACCTGGCCGTCAAAGCGCCGGTACGACGGGCGGGCCGATCCGTCCCGAGCGGGGCGACCCTTGGGCATATTCGGGCCGAAGGAGGAGTTCAGCGCCATGAGAGAAGCGATTCTGTATGAGAAACGCGGCGAGGGGGTCGTCCGTTGTGCGCTCTGCAATCACCGATGCCTTATTTCCGATGGGAAGACGGGTATCTGCGGGGTCCGTGAGAACCGGGACGGGACTCTCTACACCCTGGTCTACGGAAAGGTCATCGCTCGGCACGTGGACCCCATCGAGAAGAAGCCCCTGTTTCACTTCCTTCCCGGAAGCCGTTCCTATTCCGTGGCCACCGTGGGGTGCAATTTTCGCTGCACCTTCTGCCAGAACGCGGACATCTCCCAGATGCCCGCGGACCACGGCCGGATCCTGGGGGAGGACATGTCCCCCGAGGCCTTGGTGGATGAGGCCGAGGCGAGCGGTTCCGCCTCCATTGCCTATACCTACACGGAACCCACCATCTTCTTCGAACTGGCCCTGGACATGGCCCGCTTGGCCGCGAAGCGGGGTATTCGGAACGTCTTCGTCTCCAACGGGTACATGACCCGGGAATGCTTGGAGGAGATTCGTCCCGATCTCCACGCGGCAAACGTGGACCTGAAGGCCTTCAGCGACCGGTTCTACAAGGAGCAGTGCGGGGCCAGGCTGGAGCCCGTGCTGCGCACCATTGAGACCATGAAGTCCCACGGCGTCTGGGTGGAGGTCACCACGCTGCTCATTCCGGGCCTGAACGACGATTCCAGCGAACTCAAGGACCTGGCCGGTTTCATCTCAGGGGTGGACCCGGGCATTCCCTGGCACATCAGCCGTTTCCACCCCACGTACCGCCTCATGGACATCGGCCCTACTCCGAGCGACGCGATTCACCGGGCCAGGGATATCGGCCTGAACGCGGGCCTTCGGTATGTCTATACCGGAAACCTGCCCGGGGACGATGGAGAGAAGACGCGCTGCCACGAATGCGGAGAACCGCTGATCGACCGCTTCGGATTCTCCATTCGAAAGAACGGCCTCTCCCAAGGCGCCTGCCCGCACTGCGGGACCGCGATCCCCGGGGTGTGGGTCTAGACGGTCCTTTCTTTCGTTGATTTTTCTCACCCGGCCGGTTATTCTTCGTTGCGTGTAGGGAGGGCTTAACGGGTTCTTCTTACCACAACGAAACCCCCGCTGAACCGTTCACGCGCCTTCTGCCCGTCAGCGGGGGTTTTTTGCAGGAGGACGCGGGTATGCTCACGAAAGAAGATGAACTGGCGCTGAAGGTCACCAAGGAAATCGTGGTGAAGTTCATCGAGGTGGGACGACTGTCCATCAACTCGTTCGACGAGGCGTTCACCCAGGTCCACGAGACCGTGCGGGATGCCTTGATGCGGGTGGACATGGAGGACAGTGAACCCCCCAAAGAGGAAGGGAATTAGACGGGATCGGTTTCCTCGGGTGGGCAGGGCGTCGGGAAGTCGTCCCGGTCCATGTCATAGCACACCCGGACCAGGAACAGTCCTTGGGCGGGAGCCTTGATGCCGGCCTTTTGCCGGTCTCCCGCCTCGAGAATCCGCACAAACCCCTCCACCGACGTTTTCCCCATCCCCACATCCACCAGCGTTCCCACCAGGTTCCGTACCATGTGCCGAAGGAAGCCGTCCGCCTCGAAGGTGATGCGGATGAGGCCGCAATCGGGCCCGGAGAGCCGGGCGCTGAACATGCGCCGAACCGGGTTGCGGTTGCTGCTGCCCGAGGATCGAAAGGACGTGAAATCGTGTTCCCCCTGCACTCGATCGAGGCACCGGGTCACTGCCTCGGTATCGAGGGGGCGGTCGATGTGCCAGATGTAATGGCGAAGAAATACGTCCGGATCGGGCCGGTTGAGGATGCGGTACTCGTAGACCTTGCGCAACGCGCTGTACCTGGCATGAAATCCCGGAGGCGCCATCTCGGCACGGCGCACGTGAATGTCGCGGGGAAGCAGGCCGTTCAGGCCTCGCTCGAAGTCCTCGGGCCGAAGGGTGGAGCGGGTTTTGAAATGACACACCTGGCCCAGGGCATGGACCCCGGCATCGGTCCGACCTGAGCCCAGCACGCAGATGGGCTCGCCGACCATGACCTGAATCCGGTCCTCGAGGACCTCCTGAATGGTGAGACCGTTCTTCTGCCGCTGCCATCCATGGTATCGGCTTCCGTCGTAGGCGAGGGTGAGTTTGATGGACTGTTCGTCCGCCATGGCGTTCACGACCGTAGGGGGCGTCCAAGAGGAACGCCCATGGGTGGAAGGTGGGATCGCACCACGGACCAGGGGCTGGGTTTGTGGAGGCCCGGTCGGTTCCCGGGCGTCGGGAAAAAGACAAGGGGGAGTGCGGCGCAAGGCCGACTCCCCCTGAAAAGATCCGATCCGGCTTCCGTGCCCGGATCGCGCACAGCGCCGAAGATCAGCGCTTCGAATACTGGTAACGCGCCCTGGCCCCGGGCTGTCCGTACTTCTTCCGTTCTTTCATTCGGGGGTCCCGTGTGAGCAGGGACGCCTTTTTCAAGGGGGTCCGGAGGTCGCCGTTGATATTCACGAGGGCCCGGCTGATGCCGTGGCGGACAGCGCCGGCCTGACCGGAATGCCCGCTGCCCCGGACCGTGACCGTGATGTCGAACTTGCCCGCCATGTCGGTGAGTTCCAGGGGCTGCTTGATCAGGAGACGATCCGATTCCAGGGTGAAGTAGTCCTCAAGGGGCCTCTTGTTGACCGTGACAAGGCCTTGTCCCGGTCTCAGCCAGACCCGGGCGACTGCGGTCTTTCGTTTGCCAACGGCATGGTATGCCTGTCCTGCCATCTAGATCTCCAATTTCTCGGGTTGCTGTGCCTCATGCGGATGCTCGGGACCGGCGTACACCTTGAGTTTCTTGAGCTGTCGCCTTCCCAGGCTGTTCTTGGGAAGCATGCGGCGAACCGCGAGGCGCAGAAGGTTTTCGGGTTTTTTCTCGCGCATTTCCCGTGCCGTGGTCTCCTTCAGGCCTCCCTGGTATCCGGTGTGCCGATAGTAGACCTTCTGATCCCATTTGTTCCCCGTCATGGCCACCTTTTCGGCGTTGACCACGACGATGAAATCGCCGGTATCCGCGTGGGGTGTAAAAATGGGCTTGTGTTTACCGCGAAGGCGCAGGGCGATTCCGGATGCGAGACGCCCCAGGATCTTGTCCTCGGCATCCACAAGATACCACTTCTTGTCGATTTCCTGTTCCTTGGCCACGAATGTCTTCATGTCGTTCATCCTGTCTGTAAACTGGAAATCTAATCTTCTATGAAAATTGGCGCTCCCTGTCAAGGAGTTTTTTGAAGGCCCGGCGGATTTTTCATGGAAAGGGCATTGACAAGGGATTAAAATCCTGGTATTCCCTTTTTTCCATTCAACGGGCGCCCGTAGCTCAGCTGGATAGAGCGCCGGGCTTCGAACCCGTAGGTCGCAGGTTCGAATCCTGCCGGGCGCGCCAGAATGAAGTCGGTATTGTGTTGTCCCGTGAGGGCGTATAGCTCAGTTGGTAGAGCAGTTGACTCTTAATCAATTGGTCGGAGGTTCGAGTCCTCCTACGCCCACCAACAAAATCAATACCTTAAGGCCCTTCTTCGGAAGGGCCTTTTTCGTTTATGGGCCTTCAGTGGAAGGATAGTGGAAGGAATTTCTTCTAATGGAAGCCTTCTGGGGCCTGTCTGAGAAATAAGATTTTGTGTGATTGAGCGTAGATAGGGTAAAATACACCATCGAGAAATGAAACTCCAGTTAAAGTAAATCCTGCCTACAATATGAGGATAAAAAAGGAGGAGATGCCATTTGTGAATGATATCTCCTCCAAGATTTTGTATTTGTTTAAAAATTAATAATTTTATTTTTATTTATTTTTCATTTTCATCATGCGTCTTTTATTCTGAATCATGAGCGTATCCTCATACATGTCCTCGAAACTCGCTTTCATCACTTCATTGAATGTAGCTGGCCGCCCGCCATGCATTTTTATAAAATTATCGGCTGCTTCTTTGGTTTCAAAGGCCCACTTGGCCCTGGCAGTCATCACCCCCATTATATCACCGCCAATAACCCAATAGGCCGTATCCACATCAATTTGTTTTTGGGTATTATAATCGCCAACGGTCATTTTTTTTACCGGTTTATCGATATGTAGCGCCATGTCGACCGCAGCACAGTGAACCGAGCAAACCCCCTCTATGCTTCCGTCGTCATGTTCTATAATGACCCATGAATATCCAAATTTGGCCCTTTCCATACCGCAGTGAATACATGACTCGTCTTTCGAAAATGCTGTATTGGTTAGAATCAACAATGTGGTTACAATTCCTGCTGCACAAAACATGATGTAACTTTTTATCAAGCTTTTCTTTTTCATCGGCCAACCTCCTCTTTCAACGTCCAGAAGAATCCTAGAGATCTGCTCCCTCATTCGATGGTTTCAAACCCCAAATAACGGTCACCTCCTTCCGTTATCAGTTATTAGAATATATATCTCATGATAGGCTGGTCTCGTCAAGAGCGCTTTTAGGATTTTATCCAGCATAATAAGTCGCTCTCTTCCCATTGATGATTGTGTAGGCAGCCCTTTTTACCCTGTTTTCAATATGGTTTCGCCCGTGTGTTCGAGTATGGCGGGCACCACATCCTTGAAATATGCGTTGTCTCCTCCGGAACCATTGTTCCCTGTGAAGGGTGAATCTGTTGTGGCATATGCCGCAGACGGCTATTGTCGTCCAGGAAAGGCCCCGATGAAATGGGTTGGATCCTGTATTTCGCCATTTGGCCGGAATGGCGGCTAGGCGGCGAAATACAGGATTCAGCCCATTTACCGTTCATGCAAGGAAAGGCACAATGGAGGGCGGAAACGGAGATTTTTTCAGTAAAACACTCAGACCAGGAAAGGCGGTTTTCAAATGGCTGACGAAAAGCAGGAACTCAAGGAGAAGCTTTTGGAACTCTACCCTGAACTCGAACGTTACGGACTCTCCATTGATCTCGAGTTCGACGAGAGAAAAAATGCCTGGGTGATCACCTTTGAAAAAGGAGGCCGGGAGAGGCATGCCTTCCTGGACAAGAAAGACGCGGACGACTGCATTCGCGGACGCACCTGCATCTACCTGGGCGTCCTCATAGGCCAGTACATACGGGATCTGGAAAATATTTCCGAGTGATCCCATGTCCAGGGACATGGAGGAGTGCCGGCCCCGGCAGTTGTCTTATGCTCCGGGTTGCCCGGCACCCGCCGGGCTCCGATTCGTCTATGTGGGGAATGTCGCCGGGGTCTCCCTGGACACCATCTGCCCGAAATGCGGCGATGCGGTCGTGAAAAAAACCCTTTGGGGTGACGGAAAACAGGGTGAAGGACGGCACATGTCCTTCATGTGGGGCTTGCCATCGCAGGGAGGTTCAGTCAGGGCTGCGGTGGGCGATGGAGAGGCGTTTCAGGGAATGGCGCCGGCAAGGAGCCGGACAACCTCGTCTTCGTCCAGATCAACCCATTTGGTATAGGCATCCGCCACGGCAAAGAAGGCCCCTTCCCGGATATTCGGACAAAACACTTCATCGGCCTCCGGCCGGACCTTTTCCAGGGTGCTCAGCGAGGCTGTGGGAACGGCCACGACGATCTTTCGGGCCCCATGCCCCTTTACCATGTTGATGGAGGCGAGCATGGTATATCCGGAGGCCAGGCCGTCATCCACAATGACGACGACCTTCCCGTTGAGATCCGGGAAGCTCCGGCCTTTTCGGAACAGGTGGTTCCGCTTGTCGAGTTCCACCTTGACGGCGGAAATTTCGGCTTCGATATCCTCCTCTTCGATCCTCAAATCCGAGACCAGGGACCGATTCAGAAACACTTCCCCGCCGAGCGACAGGGCGCCGAATCCGGATTCGGGATTTCCGGGCACCTTGAGCTTCCGCGAGATGATCAGATCAAAAGAAGCGTTCAGTATACTACGGACCTGCAAGGCGACGGGCACGCCGCCTGCAGGAATGGCCAGTACGGCAACATCGTCCCTGCCGCCGTATTCGGATTCCATCATCCCTCCGAGGGTTTTCCCGGCGCTTTCCCTGTCCCGGAATACATGGAACCGATTGTGGAAATCCTCGATCTCGTGGATTGTGGCTTTGTTCATTTTCTTAACACGCGGATCGGCTTTGGCCCGCACAACTCTCCCGGGTATCCGGCCCTGCATGAACACGGAATCTGTAATCGTCCAGGGCTTCGTGGTAATCCACCGTAACGGGTTTGGCCTGTTCAAAAAGGTCCTTGTAGATCAGGAAGGTGAACTCAGGAGCCTGAAAGACGGGGTCGTCGTCCGCCTGGTTGTCCAGGGCCATGGCCCGTACAAAGTTTCGGGTTCCCTGTGCTTTGTACAGGTGGATAATATGCTGGAACGTTCTCTCTTTTATGTATTTTTTGTGATCTTTTCGCTTTTTCAAAAACATGGCAGGCCTCATCTTGATTCCAAGACCTGCGTGCCGGTACCACACGTCCACACAAGATACAAATAACACGGAAACAGCTGTTGAGCAAGGGGCTTGCACGCTGCTACCTTCACTGTCGAGTTGTGCCTCAACGTCGGGAGAAGGGATGTAGCAGTGACCAGATTTCCTTCGGGTCCATACCCCGCCCTCCTATATTCTTGGTTTTCTAACGCTGAAACGGTATCCTACCCACAGAAAGGGGGGCTTGAAGATGAAAAAATCCCTTGGACTCATCCTTGTTGGAATGGCCCTTATGCTTACTCTGCAATGGGGGTGGAATCAGGTTCAGTCAGAGGCCGTGGCTGAAGGACAACCTATCCGTGAAATATGGGCCGCATCCGGGACGCCCAAATGGGAAGAATCAGAAGCCGTCATGAATGCGCTTTGGGCAGATGGATACCGGGTTGTTGGTTACAATGTCACCTTGAATAAAAAAGATGAGTTAATAAAACATATTGTCATGTCTCGCTAGCCGATCCAGTTGAACGTGTCTTCTTATCCATCACGGGATTCATCATCTTTGCTGAAGACGCGTTTGCTCCGGTGAGGGTTGGTCTCCGCCCTGGGGGTAAGCGCAGCCTTGTCCTCGCGCGCGTAGGGGGTGTGTTGACCACTGCAACCCTTATCGCATCATGGATGTTCAGAGAGGTCCGGATTTTTGTCAATAAGCACCCTAATGGAGCCACCCATAGTCGCCTTAATGGAGCCAGTACAAAGAGGCCAAAAAGCGGTTTTCGGACCGGCTTCAGGCTATGCTTTTTCACCTCCTTTCAAGGGGGGATTTTTCAATGGTTTTTGACATGTGGATCGGGTGGTTTCAGAGAGCGTCCGTGGGGATCGATAGCTCTTTCCCTCCAGCAGCACCGTATAGGCCCCATGACGCAACCGGTCGATGGTCGCCTCCCCCAGGATTCGGTTGGGGAAGGCGTCGGTCCATTCCGGGATGTCCAGGTTTGAGGTGACGATGGTGCTCTTTCGCTCGTAGCGTTCGGATATGACATCGTGGAAGTCTTCGTCCTGGGAGGGCTTCAGGGGTTTGAGCCCGAAGTCGTCGATGATGAGCAGGTCGACTCCGGCGATTCGGGCAAAGTATCGTTCATATCCGTTGATCGCCCGGGCGGCGTTCAGTTGGGCCAGCATGGTGGAGGCCGACGTGAAGAGCACGCTGTGTCCGTTTCGAATGGCGTGGTGGCCCAGGGCCTGGGCCAGATGGCTTTTGCCGGTTCCGCAGGGGCCGATGATGAACACGCAGACCTTCTCGGCGATGAACCGGCAAGAGGCCAGGTCCATGACCAGTGCCCGGTTGATGTTCGGGTTGTAGGAGAAGTCAAATTCCTCCAGCGTCTTCTGATTCCGGAAGTTGGCCCGGCGAAGGGCCGAGGCCAGTTTTTTCTGGTTTCGGCGGGCCACCTCGTCGGTGATGATGGTGGCCAGAAAGTCCATGTAGGACATCTTGTGTTCCATGGCCTGCCGGTTGCGGGACTCGATGGAGTCCATGATGCCCGACAGGCGAAGCTGCTTGAGCATGGGGATCAGATCGGGCATCGGATTCATGACGTCCCTCCTTCCCGGGAGACCGTTTGACGAAGGAAGCGTCCCCGGCCGGTGTATGCCGACGCCAGGGGGATGACGTTGGTCTTATCATAACACGGTGTCTGATCCAGCCCTTGTTGCAGGATGCTCTTCACTGTACGGTATTTGACGTTGTCGAAGTGAAGGGCCCGGGCACAGGCCGCCTCCAGCCGGACCGGACCGTACTTTTTGCTCAGGTGGATCACGCCCTGGGCGGCGCGGAGGTTGTCGAGCACCTTGTGGGAGAAGAGTTGCCGGATGAGCTGGTGGCATTCCGGTCCGATGTCCCGGGCCTGCTTCAGGCACCATTGGGGATCCTGCATCTTGTAGGCAAGGGCCTCCGGCGGCATGTGCTCGTCGACTGTGGAGCGCAGGCCGGCCCGTTTCAGTCGAGGATGGGTCGCCACCAACTGGATGTCCTGGTACAGCTTCACGGTCGTGTCGGTGGCCCTCAACATCATCGTCTGGTGAACCAGGCGGAAGGGGACCGAGTAGTAGGCCTTCTCGAACTGCACATGGCAGTTTCCATGGACCTTCACTCGAGTCCAGGTGGCGATCTGGACCGGAACGTCGGGCAGGGCCTTTAAAAAATGCTTTTCCGTTTCGGCGAACATATCCAGAGGTCGTTGATGGGTGGTGCCGTGAATCCGGTTGCCGGCCGACTGGAGAACCCAGCGGCCCAGTTGTTCGTTGGCATCCACCAAGGTTCGAAACGTGCGGAGCGGCACGAACCTGTTTTTGACATACTTGACCCCGGACTCGACCCGACCCTTTTTCTGCGGATCTCTGACCGGACACGGCGATATGAGAAACCCGTACCCCTCGGCCAGTTCCCCATAGGAACGCTGAACATCCGGGTCGGTGTAGCAGGCCCGGGTGATGGCGCACTTGGGATTGTCGATGATCAGTCTTGCGACCACGCCGCCAAACCACTCAAAGGCCCGTCGGTGGCAGGCCAGCCAGGTCTCCACGGTCTGGTCGGTGACTATCTCGGCATACATATGACGGCTGAAACACAGTGTCATGACAAAGATCCATGTCCCGATGACCTCACCGGTAAACACGTCCATGATGGTGGGGCCTTTTCCGAAATCCACCTGTGCGGCATCACCGGGAGCAAAATCCAGCATGCAGGTGGCCTTGGGGTGTGCGCCCCGGATCGTGCGCATCCTGCGCAGAACCGAAGAGTAGCTCCCGGAAAACCCGCATTGCGACACCAGGGCTTCATGGATGGTGGTGGCCTGGATGCCCTGCTCCACCCATTGCTTGATCTTTTCCTCGTGCGGCCGGGTCAGAGACGGCTGGGACGGACGACTTGTCCTATGGGACTCGAACACGCCAGCCAGTTGCTCGTCATCGGGAAGCGGCCCACTGGAAAGCCATCCCTTTTGCGCGGCAATCGACCGGATCTCAGCGCATTTGGTCCTTCCAAGAACCCTGCTCCTGGCAATGGCCCGGTCGCTTTGCCCCTGGCGCATGCAATGAATCACGTGGCGATACTGATGCATCTCGATTCTCCTGTTGGCCATGGCACCACCTCCCGGTTTATGGTTTGCCGGGAGAGTACCAGATGGACGGAAAGGTCCGAGATGCTTTTTGGCCTCGATGTCCCCCTTACGGCCGGTGGCCCCATTAGGGTGACCACGAACTGGCCTCATTAGCGTGACTATCGAGTGGCCCCATTAGGGTGCTCACAAGGTGGCCTCATTAGCATGACCACAGGGTGGCCCCATTAACGTGACTCCAGAATGGCCCTATATCATTGACCACTAACAATTTTCGCGTATTCCAGAGCAATACCACATTACATCTGAACTGGGAAGACGATCTCAACCCGGCCCCGGGGTTCACAATCGACTGGGTGGCGTAAGCCGGCAAGTCCTTCTTGCCCGGGCACTGGCGAAATATGCATCGACAAGACTCCTTGCCATCCCTGCTCCTCGAACTTCCCCATCAAACCGCTTCCACTTCCCCGTGTCCATCACCCCGATCCCAACGAGCTTTTCCCGGCCACTATGTATTGTTATGTGTTTATTGTGGATGACCAAAGATGTCTTATGGTATCCTGCTACTCGAAAAGCAACTTCCTATCACGCCCTGATATTCTCTTCTCAATTTCACTTCGCTTTTTTTGCCCCTCAGGCACAAAGAAGGTCGCAAAAGGGTCACATTTGATCACCGGTTAAATATGACCCTTTTTTCGACGGCGACGAACGGCGACTCCGGAATATAGGTTTAAGCAATTGGGTTTATATATCAAAGAGATCGCTGTCGTTACCGTAGGTGTCGGCTACCTGGCACAAAGCTTGAGTATCCATCAATAAAAACCGCATCGTTCTTTTGCGCGGGAACTTTTCTGCAACCGTTATTCAACACCAGGTCTACCATGAAATCAAGCGGCCGAGACAAGGGAGAAGGCAAGTGGCACAACGTGAAGGGCAAGATCAAGCAGGTCGCCGGAAAAGCAGTCGGGAACCACGATTGGGAGGCCGAAGGCAAGGCCGAACATGCTGACTGGAAGGTTCAGGAAAAGATCGCCCAGATCAAGGACGTCGTCGAAAAGTAAAGATGGACGTCTGTCAAAAGGATTTGATGGGGTTAAAAAAGGAGGACACGACACCATGCTTTGGACCATATTTGTGATTCTTTTGATTTTGTGGGGGGTGGGATTGTTGACAGGCTATACACTGGGTGGCGTCATTCATGCCCTGCTGGTCATCGCCATCGTCGTGGTGCTGATCCAGGTTATTCAAGGACGACGACGAGTGTAACCATTCAGGCCCTTGCCGGGCAAGGCGAGGTGTTTACAGAAAGGAGTAACGGATATGAAAAAAAGGAACATGTTTATCGGGTATTTTGTCCTTTTGATGGTGATCACCGCCCTTTCGGCGTGTGGATCGACGTCCAAACAGACAACACCAGGTGAATACGTAGACGATTCGGTCATCACGGCCAAGGTTAAAACTCTGCTTGCAGAGGATGATTTTCTCAAATCATTTCAGATCAGCGTGGAAACCCGCAAGGGCATCGTTCAATTGAGTGGCTTCGTCAATTCTCAGAAGGCGGTCGATAAAGCGGGTCAAATCGCAAGGAACGTTCAAGGGGTGACATCCTTAAGGAATGATCTGATCGTTAAATAGTGACAGCATGTTGAGCAAGAGAATCAAAACGGGTTGCCAAGCAGGAAGAAGGAAGGCTTTTGAGAAACAGAATGGTCAATCAATAGGAGTTTCCCATGAGCGACAAACGAAAAGCGTATGAAGAAAAGCTCGATACACAGTTGAAGGAATGGGACGCGGAGATCGCTCTGCTCAAGGCCAAGGTGGAGAATGCCAAGTCCGACGCGAAGATCGATTACTACAAAACCATCGAGACCTTGGAGCACAAACAGGATAAGGCCAAGACGAAGTTTCAGGAGTTGAAGACCTCCGGGGATGAGGCATGGGAAGCCGTCAAAGGAGGTGCGGAAAAAACCTGGGCTGAAGTCAAGGCCGCCTATCACGATGCGGTTTCGAAATTCAATTAGAGCCGGGAGCTGTTGAACGATATGGCAAAACACGGTGAAGACATGAATGAAGAGAGCGGGAGCGCCGGTTCCAAATCTGATTTTATGAGATTGGCCGGCATTGGGACGGACCTGGCCGATTTTGTGATCGCCTTTCTCGAAAAGCCTGAGATCTTTTTTTCAATGCCTTTCGAAAGGCGCCGCGAAATCGAAAATCAGATGGACGCAATTCTATCATCCTTTGAGCAAGGCGTTCACTGCGACAGCCAAATCGGGCTGCTCCAAACGGTCCTTTCAAAGGAGGTAACGTAATGAATGCAACCAAAATTGCGGCAATCGTGCTCATCGTGGCCGGTATCCTTGCGCTGGTGTACGGCGGTTTCAGCTACACCAAGAACACCCATGAGGCCAAGCTTGGCCCCGTCGAGCTGTCGGTAAAGGACAAGCAGAGGGTCAACGTCCCGGTCTGGGCCGGCGTGGGGGGAATCGTGGCCGGCGGCGCGCTCCTGCTTTTTTCGAGAAAGAAGAACTAGCTCCTGCATGGGAGCCGCCTGAGCCTCATGGTTCTCGCCGGCCTGGCCCCACCGGAGGCGGCAGTCTTGATTGTGTAACGACAACCTTGGGATGGAGGTTCGAAATGGTGGAAGGCGCATTAACAGCGATTGGCAGAGTTACAAAAAAAGCAGTTATTGGAGCCCTCAAGAGCACCGGCGAGAAAGCACAAGCCATTGTGGAGACGACTGCTGATTTGGTGAAAGTGACTACCGAGGGAGTAGGCGATTTCACGGTGGCCATTGAAAAAAGAGGGGGAGAGATCGTGTCAGGAGCAATCGAGGCCGCAACCGAAGTCGGTGGAGACTTATCCATGATTATGAAGGCCACTGTCTATGGAATTGTGAAAGCGAGTTCAGATGTAGGGGCAGACGTGGCCAAGACTGCTGTTGCAGCCACTCAGGGAGCCATCAAGGCAGCAACCAAGGCCGGCACCAATATCAGTGCGGCAACCAAGGAAGCAGTCACTGGGGCTATTGAAGCTGGTGATAAAATTGGGGCACATGCATCCAAGACCGTAAGGCATGCCCTGATAACTTCAATCAAAGGGGCCAAGGATGTGATCAAGCCGCCGCCTAAATAGACAAGGTCTGAATATTTCTCATTCCTTATTTGATGCTTTCGTAAAAAGTCCCGTTCACCCCCTTCGACAAGCTCAGGACAGGCTTCGATACCCTGGTCGCCTATGGCCTTCTATATCATAGAGCCTTACCTGAAGAAGTTTTTTCCTTGGGCTCGATCTTCTCCGCCTCTTCATCTTGGTTTCGATAACGCAGCCGAATCGCTTTAACAAGGATAAAAAACCCGGTCCAACCCAGTAACCCGCCGAGGGTATAGGAGATAATCCTGGGAAAATAGAAGGCGACAAACGTCAGAAAGCAAATGAACATACCGAATTTCAGGAGGGAAGAGGATTCGGCGCGGCCCAGGATTCTTCTCCCTGTTACCGCAGCATTCAGGGCACTTCCGATGCGGGCCACACCTGAAAGCACACCCCTGCCGCTTCCTTTTACTACCCTCAATCTCTTCCTCCGCGAGAGAGGTTGGATGAGGCGAACCTTGTCTCGTCTGCCGATTACGATCTCGGTAGCCTGGACCAAATCCTCCAGGAACATCTCACTCATTTTCTGGGCGAGATCTTCATCTTCGATGACGACATCCAGTTCCCAATTGCCAATCCAGCTGGAAATGTTAAGGTTTGTGGAACCGATCCGAGCCCAGTGTCCATCCGCAACCGCTGTCTTGGCATGAACCATCGATCCGTTCCACTCGAAGACTCGGACACCCGCTTCCAGAAGCGATCGATACATCGTGCGCGAAAAGTTGGCAACCCATTGGATGTCGCTCCCATGGGGCACCAGCAGACGGACGTCCACTCCATCCATGGCCGATGCCCGGAGGGCTTGTATATAAGGGCTTGTGGCAATGAAGTAGGCATCGGTCAACCACAACGTCTGACGCACGGTCGCCGCCAACATCAAATCCAAACGGTATATTCCCGTCGTTTCCGGAGAGGCCGGTACAATGCGCAAAGATACGGACCCTGCCATCGGCAAGTCCTCCCTCCGGGGAAGTTCTTCAGGGAGAATCAATCCTCCCGCCGACTTCCACCCGGCGGCGAAGGCAGCCTCGACATCGGCTACCGCCGGGCCGCAAATCTCCACCCCCGTGTCACGCCAGGGAGGAATTTTTTTCTCTGGATTCCCAATCCAGGCATCTCCAATACAAAGGCCGGATATAAAAGCTTGCGAACGATCTATGGTGATCAATTTACGATGATCACGACTGAACCACCCAAAAAAGCTGCTCATTCCCGGCGGATTGGCAACCCGAACCTCCCCCCCTGCCTCTCGGAGGGGCTTCCACATCCACCGTCCCAAAAGACTGAGGGAGCCGAACCAGTCATAGATGACTCGGACTTTAACCCCTTGCCGGGCCTTGGCCACCAGGAGATCCCGGAAATGACGCCCGGTCTTATCGTTATGGATAACGTACATCTCGATGTGAATCGTCTTTCGCGCCCCTTGAATCGCCGCCTCCCATGCGGGGTAATTTTCCTGAGCATCCCGGAGAATGCGCAGATGATTCCCGTTTATCAGAGATGCCCCCGTTGCGCGAAACAGCTCTTCATCAATGAGTTCACTTCGCAGGTCCCCGCTCCTTCTCCTCATTAGGATCTCCCCGAGAAATCTGAAAAAGTCAATCCAGATAAGAACTATTTCGACTCGCCCTGGGTCCAGATACGCACTTCGGCAACCATCGGAATATGGTCAGAAGCCATCAGCGTTAACCATTTTCGTGACTCATAGATTAGACGCTACGATCACTCTTGTTGTATCGGAGAAAGAATCTCTATTTGCGCCTGCGAAATAGGTAAGTCAATTGTCTCTGATTTCTATTCGGTTGTAATTTTAAGTAGATCACAATTTCCTATCCACAATCAATTATTTCGTTATTTTTGGGACATCCCAATCTTTAATTCTGGCCGGTGGTTTAGCGCCCGTTCCATGTACTTGATGAGCTTGCCTGTTAACCCCCTATAAGATTGTGACCTGACCCCCCGAGATTCGGGTTCTGCCGCACCTTCGTACTGATTTCCCCAGAAGAGGCCATCAGGAGCAGGTCCAGAGAAATTTCCAGGCAAGTTGATTCAAAGGCTTCAGCACTGGGTCACCCCAATTGCCCATCGCGGCTTTTCCCAATTCTTCGGGACTTTCACCCAGAAAAATGAGTGATCCCCCTATAGACAGACTGCTGCAAAGGAAAAATAATGTCCATACAATGAGGATGATACTTTTTTGTCTCCCTATTATCGAGCAAGTCACTTAAGTCCCCTGGAGCCTGGAGTGCTCAGGATGCTGCCTCTACCTTATGGATCCGGAGAGGGTGAGTGCGCAAGACGACCCCATGGGAAAGATAGATACCCCTCCTAAAGACGCCCTTCTTCCGTTGAGGAGTTCACTTGGCGGGGTCCCGGAACCCGGAATACAGGTGAACGGACCTGGGTTGGAAACATCATGGTTCCCAAAAGGAGGTGTGGGATGGGAGAGACCAAGAAAGAGACGACAAAATCTGTATCCACAAACGCAGGGCAAGCAATATCCAGACGTATCCTGGTGGCTGAGGATAACAAGAACATTCAGCACGTTGTTTCCAGGATCCTCGATTTCATGGGATTTGAGGTGGCTCTTGCCGCCAACGGCGCTGAAGCTCTCTCTCTGTTTCTCAAGAACTCTTTTGATTTGGTTTTGACCGACCTTGAGATGCCCGTCATGGACGGTTGGAGCTTGACACACTGCATTAAAGAAAGGTCCCCAAACACGCCGGTTGTATTGATGACGGGTGCGGATAGGGAGATTGTTTTGAAGATGAAAAGCGCGCCCATCGACTCGGTAATATTCAAGCCATTCTTACTCGATGATTTTCAAAGCACCGTCCAAAGAGTGCTGGAACCAAGATGAGGATAGAGAAATGAAACTGAAATGAGCAAAGAACCGGGTCCACCCCTACGAAGGGTTTGGTAAAACGCATTGACCCCCAATCGTAGCCCATGAATTGGGGAATCTTGGCTCATGCAGAGCTTGGAAAGGAGGCCGGGTGACATGCAACTCAGTATATCGCCCCAGCCGGTGGTTGCTCTTATCGCGGGAATCCTGATTCTCCTTGTCCCGAGACTATTGAATTACATCGTTGCCATCTTTCTCATTGTATTTGGCATTCTCGGGTTAATCCGATGATTGGCACGAGAATCTTCGGGCTAGAGCATTAAGGAAGGCTTCGAAAAAGCCATGGAGGATTGGAGCCTATCCGTTCCCAAACCTCCATGGCCATTCATCCCCTCCCCTCCCTTCAGGTGGCGCTTGCCCTTCCGGGTGGGGCATGCTGGCTTTTTCACGTAAACATATATTTCCACAAAAGATTTTGGTCGAGTTAGAAAGGAGGCGGACATGCTGTGGGCTATCTTTGTGATTCTCTTAATTCTGTGGGGGCTGGGATTGATGACCGGCTACACGATGGGTGGAGTCATTCATGCCCTGCTGGTCATCGCCATCATCGTGGTGCTGATCCAAGTAATTCAGGGGCGGAGACGAACGTAAACATTTAGGCCTTTGCCGTACAAGGTGAGGTGTTTGCAGAGAGGAGTACGAGATAAATGGAGTCAAGATTGCCCTTTCGATCTCAGCGGGTTTTGGAGGTGTCAACGCTTCCGTCCTTTTCAAAAAATATGAAGAGGTTCCTCTTCCCTTTTGATCTGAAGTAAACTCCCTCCTACGTGCCGCTTTATGTGCATCATTAAGCAAAACAAATCTAAAATATTCTTAAATTGGACGCTCTTTGACAATCCTAAGAAAAAAGATAAAATGAGTAAAGTTCCCCCCTCCACCCTTCCCCATCAAGGGGGAGGAGGGAGGGGGAGTGAAAAACTTCACAAGTCAGGAAGAAAAATTCATTGAAAGCTCTGGTCACCGGGGGCACAGGATTTATCGGAAGCCATTTGACAGAAGCGCTTATTCGAAAAGGAGTGCAAGTCCGCTGTCTCCTTCGAAAAACCAGCGATCCGAAGTGGCTGAAAGGTCTTCCCATCGAATTCGTTCATGGCGATTGTAATGATGAGACCTCTTTGGAAAAGGCGGTAAGGGGTGTCGATTGGGTATTCCATTTGGCAGGTGTGACCAAGGCGATCAAAGAGGAAACTTATTTTGAAGTAAATGGCTTGGGAACGGGTAATCTGATCCACGCTTGTCTCGAAAATAATCCTCGTCTTCAAAAATTCATCTATATTTCGAGCCAAGCAGCGGCAGGACCAAGTCGAAATGGGTGTAAAAAAAAGGAGTTAGACTCCTGTGAACCGGTTTCCTTTTATGGCCGGAGCAAACGCGCGGGGGAAGAATTCGTTCTCACCCCTGCTCATAGACTTCCCGTTCTCATCCTTCGGCCTCCCGCTGTCTACGGGCCAAGAGACAAAGATATCTTTGCCCTTTTCAAGTGCCTCTCCAGAAAGATCAAACCTTGTCCTATAGGTCCGGACCAACATCTCAGTCTCTGTTACGTGGAAGATATTGTACAAGGAATTCTATTGGCTGTTGAGACGCAGACAAAGAGCGGAGAGATTCTTTTTCTCTCCGACGGCAATGACTACCGGATGGAGGAGATCGGGGATGTGGTTGCACAGGCCATGGGGATAAGGGCCTATCGCATTCGGGTTCCCAAACAGATGCTGTTGGGCATCGCCTGGTTTTCAGAATATCTTTCCAAGATTGTGGGGAGGCCGTTGCTTCTTAACAGGGATAAAGCAGAGGAAATGATCCAGAAAAATTGGGTTTGCGACATCACAAATGCCAAAACCCTCTTGGGCTTTGAACCAAGATTTCCACTCTCGGAGGGAGCCAAATTAACCTTTGAATGGTACAAGAAAGAAAGATGGCTGTGAGATAAGAAAGGCGTAATTCGATGGATCTATTTGAAAAGTGCGCAAGAGCCACGGAGTATCAATCCGGATTGAAGCGAAGCGGCCACTATTTCTTATTTCGCAAACTCGAATCCCCGCAGGATTCCGAGGTGGTGGTGGAGGGGAAGCGGGTGATCATGGCCGGTTCCAACAATTACCTTGGACTCACCAACCACCCCCGAGTGAAGGAAGCAGCGATCAAAGCCATTGAAAGATATGGTACCGGCTGTGCCGGTTCACGGATTCTCAATGGGAATCTTGATATCCACGGAGACCTGGAAAAGAAATTGGCGAGGTTCTTGCGGAAGGAAGCTGCTCTGGTCTTTGCAACCGGCTACCAAACCAATTTGGGAGCGATCTCTGCTCTTGTGGGCCGAAACGACGTGGCGATTATCGATATGTACGATCATGCAAGCATTATGGACGGCTGTCGCCTCTCCTTCGGCGAGGTCAAGAAATACCGGCATGCCGACATGGAAGCTCTTGAAAGAGCTCTCGAAGGAACCAAGGGAAAAGAAAAATTGATCATTGTCGACGGCGTCTTCAGCATGGAAGGCGACATGGCCGATCTGCCTTCCATTGTGAAGCTGGCCCGGGCCTATGGGGCGAGGATCATGCTGGATGACGCCCACGGGATCGGCGTTCTTGGAGACGGAGGCCGGGGAACTGCGGAGCATTTCGGCCTGGAAAACGAAGTGGATCTTATCATGGGAACCTACAGCAAATCCCTTGCCGCAATCGGCGGCTTTGTCGCAGGCCGGGCGGACGTGATCAATTGGATCAGGCACCTTGCTCGCTCGATGATATTCAGCGCAAGCCTCCCCCCATCCCTGGCGGCATCGGTGAGTACCGCTTTGGACATCATCGAAGAACAGCCCGAATTACGGGCCCGGCTTTGGAGAAATACGCACAAGATGCTGAAGGGATATAAAAAACTCGGGTTTGATACGGGCATGAGCCAAACTCCGATCATTCCCGTCCTTATTAAAGACACCATGAAAACCTACGAGATGTGCAGGCTCCTCTTCGAAAACGGGGTCTTTGTCAATGCGGTCATTAGCCCTGCAGTCCCCCAGGGACGAGAACTCCTCAGGACAAGCTGCATGGCGACCCACACGGAGGAGCAGTTGGATAAGATCCTGGACGCCTTCGAAAAGGCGGGAAGAGAGGTGGGTGTGATCTGACGAAAACCGAAGACGTGACGAGATAGCAATCTTTCCTTCCTCTAGGATCGCAGAAGCAAGTTCGAGACCGGAGTGAACGTTCATGGCTACCACATTGGAAAGACTGAAGCAGCTTTTTTTAGCCCACTATGACTACAAGGTTGAACAAGTTACGGCCACAACGACGCTCGAAAATTTGGGCCTCGATTCTCTCGATATCATCGATTTCATGTTTGATATCGAAAATGAATTCAATATTAGAATTCCTGACCAAGAATTTAGGGTAAGAACGATACAGGACATGGTAGATGCTGTGGACCGGTTCATCTCGGAACAAAACATAGAGTCTTCAAGTCATCATTAAGCTCAATTTGAATACGGAGATTCTATTTATGAAACGGAGAGTTGCCGTCACAGGGCTGGGCATTATTTCCCCTTGTGGGAATGATATCGATGATTTCTCTTCCAATCTCATGGCCGGCAAGTCTGGAGTCAGAAGAATCTCCTCAGCCTATTCAAGTCTGCTTTCAGTAAAGATTGCCGCTGAAGTCGATTTTAATCCTTTCAACTATTTTACCAAGAGACAGGTGTCCACCATGGACCGTGTCAACCAATTCGCTTTAGCTGCAGCCTCTCAAGCTTGGAAAGATTCAGAACCATCTCTCGATGCCAAAGAGAAAGAGCGAGCGGGAGTATATATCGGTTGCGGTATGGGCGGAGGAAGTACCATAGAGGATTTATACGATCATCTATTTAAGCATAACGCAGACAGGGTAAAACCACTCACAGTCCTCATGGTGATGAATAACGCTTCTGCCTCCTATATATCTATAGAGTATGGTCTCTCAGGACCCTGTTTGACACTATCCACTGCCTGTGCTTCCTCGGCAAACGCTATCGGGGAGGCTTTCCGACAAGTCAGAGATGGATATGTTGACGTGATGCTCGCAGGAGGGGCCGAGGCCTTTATGACCTATGGAGGTTTCCGAAGCTGGGAATCTCTCAGGGTACTTGCTGTCGAAGACCCTGAAGACCCATCAAAATCCTGTAAGCCATTTTCCAATAACCGTAGCGGTTTCGTACTGGGGGAAGGTGCTGCCGTGGTGGTGCTTGAGGAGATGGAAAGGGCCGTAAGGCGGGGAGCACCGATTTACGCAGAACTAATTGGCTATGGTTCCACATCTGATGCCGGTCATATCACTAGACCCTCTCTCGAAGGGCAGGCACGAGCGATGGCGGAAGCGCTCAAAGAGGCAGGCTTGTCGCCCCAAGATATAGACTACATCAATGCTCATGGGACGGCAACTCAGTGGAATGATCTATTGGAGACACAGGCCATCAAGAAGGTATTCGACGATTATGCCTGCAAAATTCCCATCAGTTCTACAAAATCGATGCATGGCCACACCATGGGAGCAGCCGGCGCCATTGAATTTGTTGTTTCACTGCTTGCGATAAAAAATCAAGCCGTTCCCCCAACGATTAACCTGGACCAACCTGACCCGGAGTGCGACCTCGACTATGTTCCGAATATTGGCCGTAAGGGGGTGAAGGTGAATACCGTGATGTCAAATGCTTTCGCTTTTGGAGGAACAAACGCAGTTCTCATTGCCAGGAAGATGGAGGAATAGGAATAAAGTCTGAAAGTTCCTCATACGCCTGGTCGCACATCCGGCAGTAACGCTCTCTGTCCTCCTCGGCTGCTACTCAGTCCTCTTCGAGAAACCGGCGGCAGACATTCGCGATGTTGAAGGCAGCCGAGCCGTTCTGAATAGGCATCAGCCGACGCATTTCGTCCATGTCGAAGTCCGAGTAAGTTTCCTTACCGAGCGCAAGGCCGACGAATGCAGTCGACGAAAATCGCGTAATCAGGACATCGCAGTTCGCGATCATTTCCTCCGCGCTGCCGGTCGTGAACACCATGGCTCCCGGCGCGTGCCGGCGGATTTCCCGGGTGGCGCGCTCGATATTTTCGCTCGGGTGAAGCTTGAAGATAAGTTGCCGGCCCCCGGCAATCTCCACAGTCTTTCGAATGAAGGCCCCGCGGTCCTCGCCGCGGAATGTCTCCCTCAGCGCCGACGTGCAGGCCAGCACGTAATGTCTATAGGGAAACTCGTTGGTGCAATATCGCCGGCAGTCATCGAAATTGGGTAGTCCCGTAACGACGATCTTCTCGGGGCTCACGCCTTTTCGGATGAAAAAATCACGATAACCCTCACTTGCGACACAGAAAGCCCGGTATGCATCGCTGAGACCGGTCATCCCCGTATCCGCCATCCATCGAGGAAGGAATCGGAGGCGCTTGACGAGACGAAACATCATGGAATCCGGCTCGATAATCCCCTCCTGAACGAGTACGATCCTGTTGCCGCGAATGTTTTTCTGGAGGTACACATCCGTGCAGGTAACCACCAGGTCGTAGGGCCCATTCTTTCCCTGGTAGTCGATGGGGAGGCCATGATTCTGAAGATACGTCCGGCAGCGTCCCGCCAGTTTGTTCCCTGCGATCGTGAACTCGATCAACCCGAATCTTCGCAGAATTTCGTCAAAGCCGTGCACATAGTAGGGCGAAAAGGACTGCTCGTACTCGCGAAGGTGCTCGGAGACCTGATGCATCTGGGTCGTCTGATTCATCGAACCACATATGAAGAATATTCTTTTTCTCATCGCGCACCTCCCGCCGCTGCCTGGGCGCACGACAGTCCTTCTCCCGGGGCAGAAGACACGATACGGTCTTCCCGCACTCCTCGCATTCGCCTACCGCCTGCGTACCCAGTCGCAGCAAAGACAGGCCGGAAACCCTCTATAGTCCAACTTTCCAAAGTTTCTTCTGATCGAGGACAACACAGGCCCATTCCAGATTTCCATGACACTCTGGAAGTTCAGATCTCCTACGCCCTGAACGCCATTGTAGTCCACGCAACAGGTAACGGCCCTGCCGTCGCAGAGCACCGACAGGGCTGCCCAGGGGTAAAAACAGACGGACACTATCCTTTCTCCCACAGGGTTGTAAGTCCTCCCGCCTCCAAAGTTGTCCAAAGAGCTGAAATTCAGGCAGTCGCCCGCCCTCTTGTCAAGGACAGAGCGCCACAGAGATTGAAACACCTCTGTCTTGGCCCCATTGGTTTCCTGGGGCAGGTATTGAAGGATCAACTTCGGAGTTTTTTTATTCAGTTCCTTCCTTATCCTCACAAACTCCCGGATGTTGCGAAGGGCCACCTTGAAATCCAGCCGTCTCATGGTGGCGCGATATGATTCTTCGTCGGTGCCGTAGAAACTGATCTTCATCGTGTCCAATCCCGCGTTAATGATCTTTCTCGCTGTCTCGGGGAAGAGTAACGAAGCATTGGTAACAAGATAGGTATGCTTTATCCCGTAGGCCTTTGCGAGCATGATCCTTTCCGGCAAGGACTCATCCAACAGCGGCTCTCCAAACCCGTGCAAATGTACGACGGGTTTCCGGCTCACACTGGACACTTCTCTTATGATCTTCTCGAATAATCCAAACTCCATGAAGCCGCGTTTCCGGGTTAGCGTCTCGCGAGGGCACATGACACACTGCGCGTTGCAGCAGTTCGTATTCTCGATCAGGATCTCGGAGGGCAATGGAAGATGGTGTCGGTAGTACGGATAAAAGATCAAGGGAGTCTTGGCCAATGACAACAAACACCTGGTTATCTTGTCCCGTGCATTGAGAATCATGTTGCCTCTTCGCCCAATGTGGTGGTCATCATGCCAAGAACGAAGACCACGGCGGCGAAAATCCCTATGACCGCTGCGTATCTCAGCGCGGCCATGTTGTCAACAGATACCATGGATGCCCGGAGCCCCTCGTTCACATAATAGAGAGGCAGGACCTTGGCAAACTTCTGCAGGAATTCCGGCATCATCTCGACCGGAAAGAAGGTCCCCGAGAGGAACATCATCGGGAACATGAGGGCGTCTGACGCGGCGGCGGCGCTTTCCGCCTCCTTCGCGAAGCGGGTGAGTATCATCCCGAGCCCGACAAACGCGAAGACGTCAAGCGCAACGAACACCAGGAGCCAAGCATTGATCTCAAGGCTGACCTTGAACACACCGTAGCTCACCAGCAACATCACAATCGTGGCCAGAACCGCGAGGATGAACTGGTACAGGACGTTCGATAGGATCCAGTCTGTCCGGGTGATGGGGGTGGTGGACAGCTTCCTGATGACGCCCTTCTGCCGGAGTTCCGCATTTACGTTCACCGCACCGAACAGGCTCGCTGTCATCACCGCCATTGCGATGATCCCCGGGACGAAGAACTCGATGAAACGGTATTTCTTTGCAAGTATCGATGTCTCTGCCAACTTGATGAACGGCGGCTTTCCGGACATTTTCTGGTTTATCCCGGCAAGCACCATGTTCAGGACCTGCATCTTGGTGGTCACCCCAAAGGAACTCGGGTCGTATACCGCCGTGAGGGAAACGAAAGCATTGGGGTCGTCAAGCCCCATCCTGTGCGTCAAGGACTCTTCGCAGCCTTCGGGAATAATGAGGACAAGGTTCCGCTTGTTGTCCTTGGCATACTGTGCGGCGTTGGAGGCAGGGGCGACCTGGGTAATCTTGAATCTCCCGGTGAGACCGATAGCCTTCGCGATCTGTGCGGACGCCTTTGTCTGGTCGAGATCCTGCAGAGCCAGATCGAAGATTTCGTTGTCTCTTTCCATGAAAATGGTGCCGAACACGAGTATCAGGATCACCGGGAAGGCAATCCTGAAAAACACGACCGTCTTGTCGCGGTAGAAGCTCTTGATGCTCACAGCGATATTTGCGCCGACGACGTGCAGGTTCATTGCATCCCCCTTTCCCCGGCGGGGTCCTCGTGGAGAGGTTCGCCGGTGAGCTTCAGGAAGACCTCTTCCAGGTTGGGCTTGCGAACGTCCAAGCCGAGGAACGAAGCCCCGCCCTCCTTGATGGCGTTCAGTATCTTCTGGACATCGTCCGTGTGCTCCAACCGGACCTTGATGTTCCGGTGGTTGTCATGGACCGGTTCGAAGCCAATTTTCCGGACGATTTCAAAGACTTCCTCATCGACGGACATTAGCGTGAGGGCCAGGTAATTCGCGTTGCTTTCGATGAGTTCCCCGGGCGAGCCCATGGCGATGATCTTCCCCTTCGAGATGATGGCGACCGTGTCTGCAAGAAGCTCCGCTTCCTCCATGTAGTGTGTGGTGAGAAATACCGTCTTCCCCTTCTTCTTCAGGCCCAGCAGGACCTCCCACACCTCGTGCCTTGCGCGGGGGTCGAGCCCTGTCGTCGGTTCGTCGAGGAATACGACGTCGGGGTCGTTTACGAGAGCAATCGCTATTCCGAGGCGCTGCTTCAAGCCCCCGGAGAGGTCCTTGTACTGCTCTTTAGCCTTGTCTTTGAGGTTCACGAGCTCAATCAGCCCGTCGACATCGCTGTTCCTGCAGCTGAAAAGCCGCGAGTAGTACTGGATGGTCTCCCTGACCGTTATCCTGTCGAAGGAGCTGAACCCCTGCGGGAGGACGCCGATGCGGGGGACGATGTCGTGCTTCTTCTTCGTGACGTCCATCCCAAGAAGGGTCACTTTTCCGGACGTGGGCGTGCGGATCGTCTCGATGACCTCGACGGTCGTGGTTTTGCCGGCGCCGTTTGGGCCCAGGAAGGCGAACACCTCACCTTTACTGACGGCGAAGGATATGTCGTTGACCGCCAGTAAATCCCCGTAGCGCTTCGTCAGTTTCTCGACTTCGATTGCGTATTCAGTTTCTTTGGTCATGGATCGGCATTTTGCCTCCATAGGGCACAGGAGTCAACACATCGCCTTATCGATGTTGCCCATTCAAGAGGGCGATGGAAAGCCACATCTTCCTCTGGGGAAGCGAACGTACCCACAGGGACCGGCCGGCAGCTATGGGAAACCGCACCAGGGCCTTCTCTGATAAGCCCACCGGAAAGGTATACCCGCCGTCCCCCCCTACCGCCCCCCCTGTCGATGGATAGACGGTGATTTGCCGCGGATCCACGAGGTGGAATCCACATCCCAGGGCCTTGACAACGGCTTCCTTGATAGACCAGAGCAGGGCGGATGCCTTTTCCAAATCTCCGCCCGCCAACCTCAAGGCCTGTTGAAGCTCTCGTGCATGGAAGACCCGGTGAAAGGGGTATTGTCTTTGGAATTCATCGGTCCCTGCCACATCGATGCCGATATCAGACTCATCTCCACAGAGAGCGGCCCAGACTTTTCCTCCACCCTCGCTGAAGGAGATGGCAGGACCCCGATAGCCTCCCAACCGGAGATGGGGCCTGCCAAGCAGGCCGCGGACCACCTGAATTGGGAAAGCAGCTCTGTTGGAGGATTGATAGCCTTTCCAAAGAGGACTTTCCATCGCCACAAGGTGATCCCACAGGGTGGAAATGAGTCGGTGCTTGTCCCCCCGCCCCGTTCGCCCCACATCCTTTGAGGGTTTCGGTGGCACATGGCCCATATGGTAAAGATGCATAGAAGACAGGTCCCCTTCGATGAACGAAACTCACGGCATGGACGGTTAATCCTTGGCAATCCTTTGCCACATCCACCCCCATCTTTTCGGATCACCTTTCTTTCCGAGCGCTGAAGGCTCAGAAGCCGTGAAAAGTTGCGTATGACACCATTTTCCGCCATTCCGGCGGAAGTCCCTCGACGTGCTCGGGACCCTGAGTTCACCGAAGGGGCCGGAATCCAGAAGTTTCAAGAAGTTACAAAGACGCTGGACCCCGATTTTCACCGGGGTGACGGCCAAAATTCAATTTACTCACAGCTTCTCAGTCCGAAACCCAGTGCATCCGCATATCATGAACCTGCATGATGGTGCGGCCTTGATCGTCAATCCCTCTCGCGTCCCAGGAGAGACCTTCCCCGTCCTGCGCCCGCATGCGGGCCTCCAGGGTTATCTGTTCCCCGGCCCGGCATTTTCGCAAAAACCTCATCTCCCCGATCTCCATGGGAATCATCGATCGTCGCTCCGATGGGTCCGTTGCAGCGATGTGGAAGCCGACCAGCTGCAAAAGGGCCTCGAAGAGGTAGGGAGAGTATTGGTATCGTGCGTTCCGCCAGTTTGCGAAATCAGTTGTCTCCCGGTAGGTGGTTCGGCCCCGCACCACCCCTGGACCTGCACCGTCAAGGAACTCCACCACGCGATACCTGCCTTCGAGGCCACTGCGGTCTTTGTACCATTTGATCACCTTTTTATGATTCATAGGCCTCGTCCGCAGTTCGTCCAGCCGGACAGGAAAATCCGGGAGCCCCTTCCCGAGATATCGTCCTCCCCCATCCCCGCCATCAAGGATCACTTGGCCCTTGCAGTGCGGGGTGAAGCGGTCGGTCAATCTCCCGGCGGGGGAGATCTCTTGTGTTGCGAGAGAGACCTCGCACCATACCTCCCGAAGGTCGTTGCCGGCTCGGCGGCAGGAGATCCTGGAAGGCCGTGGAACCCCGGGAGGACATTGGATCATGTCCATGAGCCGCACCCGGCGAACTCCTCGCACCTGCAGGTGGGGATACAAGATCCGGGCGGCTTCCATGAATGTCTCCAGAACCATGGCGGCTGAGACCAGAGGATGCTTGACGAACTTGAAGGGCCTGTGATCCGCGATCCAAAGATCCTTCTCCCTGGAGAAGGATCTGAAGGCCTCCAGTTCTTCCCGGCGGATGTCCAGGCAAGAGATCTTTTCTACCATGGGGAAGTCCTCCGGGCCGAAGGACACGGTGCCTCCATCCAGTTCTCCACTGAGCGAAGGACGGATCGCATCATTGAGCAGAGACGTCCTCACGGATGGCAGTCTTCTCATAAACATCACCCAATCGTCTTCGGCCGGGGCTACAAAGAGCTCTCGGCAGAACAACCCCGCAAGCTCATTTACATGGATGTACGCCACGCCCTTCCGCTTCATCACTTCCCGGACCTCGGGATCCTCGGCCATGCCTGCCCCCTCGACAGGGGGAAGCATCAAAGCCTTGAACCGGATGGCGCCGTTTTTCCGGCGGAGGGTTCTGAGTAACGCAGACATCATCCGGTTGGCTGCGGCGTAGTTGGCCTGGCCGGGATTCCCCTGGATTGCGGCCCCCGAGGAGAGGCCCACGAAAAACCTCAAACCGGCCCCCTCCGCAGCCGAGAATAGATTCCAAGCCCCGAGAAATTTGACGTCCGTGACCATGGAGAAATCTTCCGGGGTCATTTGGCTTAGGGGACCGTCCCTGATGACTCCGGCGCCGTGAATGATCCCGTCGATCTTGCCATAACGGCTTGCCACCTCACCCATGATCGCGCGGACCGCCTCGGGGTCAGTCACATCGCAGGTGTGGTACGTTGCCTCAATCCCTGAGGAGTGCAAATCTGCCAGGGTCCGAGCGATCTCCGATGCCCTGTGGTCAAACTTGATGCCTGGAACGAGAGGGGTCCTCCCCAGAAAGACCAGGCGGGGCCTGAAAGGCACAAGGCAGCGGGCCAGGTGGGCGCTGATCCCCGTTGCGCCCCCTGACATGACAACAACATCTCCAGGGCTCAGATTCAGACTTGACGAATCCCCGAAGACCGACAGGGCTAGGTTCCCCGCCGAAGTGAAGACCCTTCCATCATGATGAATGGTCTCCACCACGGTGCATCCTCGGTCCAGAGCACCGCGCAGCGCAACGCGAAGGTCGGTATCCCTGTCGGTTTCCAATGAGCGAAACTGGACCGATGGGTATTCCTGCGCTGCGCTCAGAAAAAGTCCGAGCATCCCTTCCGCCAGCAGCCGAACCGGAGTATCGGCATCCTCCCTGGAATGGATTAGCACCACGAATTTCTTAGCCGGTGATTGAAGAAATGCCTTCAGGAGGAGAAAGAGTCCCCTGAGAAGCCGCGAAACATCCACCATGCCTCTTAACCTTCCCGACCCGCCTTGACAGAGGGTGATGACCACCCCGGAAAGGGGCGACAGGGCCGCTATTTTATCTACAGCCTTGGAGGCCCCTTCATCGGTTCGAATGTCGTGGCCCTCTTCGCCAGGACCGAAGTTCCCCTGCATGAATGGCATTGGAAACGTGTCAACCCCGTGATCCAGCCGGAGGATTTCCCCTGCCTTGCCGGCAATCCCGTCATCCCTGTCAGGTGTGAGAAGGAGGACTGACTCGCCCGGGCTCAATTCCATGGGAATAGAGGCCGCCCACTCTACCGTGGCGTGGTTGAATACGAGCCGCTTTAAGATCGCCTCATCCTCTGAGGACTTCAGGATTTCATCCCGCACTGGGTCGGGGTCAACAGCCTTGGTGGCCGGCTGCAGGCTGGTACTTCCCTGCCTGGCGATAACCTTGGAGATCCTCTCTGCGATGTCCTTCACGGTACGGACGCCTATAAAATCCTCCAATTCAATCGTGATCCCGAATTGGCGTTCCGCAGCATCCATGATGATGGGGAGACGGCTGGATCGGATGGAGAGGTCCCTTCTGAGATCCATATCGGGTTG